>Ga0209755_10000162_pt1 | contig 125946 bp, 106 predicted proteins | sample TergutCo191P1_FD_187301 | JGI IMG/M metagenome (GOLD analysis project Ga0209755, IMG submission 187301) | Cornitermes sp. P1 segment gut microbial communities from Petit-Saut dam, French Guiana - Co191P1 (SPAdes) (version 2) | ecosystem: Host-associated > Arthropoda: Insects > Digestive...
ATTCCTATGACGGGAACTGCGCTTTTGTCGCTGAGCGGATTGGGGCGTTGATGAACGCCGATCTGCTTTGCCTGCGGACAAAGGATGAAAAACGGCGTTGTCGTGTGGGCAGGTTTTTCGCGGCCTGTGCCATGCTGTTGTTCCAGAGAAGGCCGGCTCTCAAGCCCTTTGACTTCGACCCGACGGCCTACGATCTGATTATCATCGGCGCGCCCGTCTGGGCGGCTTCCCCCGCGCCGCCGGTGCAGACGTTTCTTTCGCAGGTTGGCATTACCGGGAAAAAAGCGGCTCTTTTTGTCTGTCATGCCGGCGGTATGGGAACGGCCTTGGAGAAATTCAAAATCCTGCTTCCGGGTAACGACATCGTCGCCGAAAAGGATTTTGTCAATCCCGTCAAAAACGGCGGGGACGCAAAGCAACAGATTGTGGAGTGGGTTAAAACGCTCGAATCTACATCATAAAGAAATTAACCATTGCCCGAACCATGCTGCCAATCGGCAAAATGGTAATGTCGGCGAAGTTCTGTATAATCAGGATAACGAACAGAGCCGGCATTCCTATTTTGCGTAACGTGGCTTCGGTTTCCGGGTTGGTGTTTAAAACCGAAAAAACTATGTGACTGCCGTCCAGCGGTGGAATCGGCAACATGTTAAAAACAAACAGCATGAAGTTAATGGCGGCAGCCGAGTGCACTATCTGAAGAATCGTCAAGGAAAACCCGTCGAAGCCGGCGGTATTGAAGTGAAGTATCGCCCTTACGACGAGGCTTAGAAATATCGCCAGCGCAAAGTTGGAAAGGGGGCCCGCAAACGCGATTATCGCCCTGTCCCTGCGAAAGTTCTGCAACTGTTCCGGATCGAACTGCACGGGCTTTGCCCAGCCGAAACCGGCAAAGATAATAAGCAGGAAACCGATTGGGTCGATGTGCCTGATCGGGTTTAGTGTCACCCTGCCCTGGTTTCGGGCGGTGCTGTCGCCCAGCTTCCATGCCGCCAGCGCGTGGCAGTATTCGTGAACCGTTAATCCCAGAAGTATGCCGGGAAGCACGTATATTATGCGTTGCCAATCCATTTATACATAATTGACGTTTTCGCGCGTTTTTTCAAGGGACACCGAGTGTGGTATAATGACGGATGGGGGTCTTATGGTAAGGCACATTGTAACATGGAATTTCAAGGACGGGTTTTCCGACGACGAAAACACGCGGAACGCCCTGACCTTAAAGACGGAACTGGAAAACCTGAAGGGAACGATAGACGGCATTGTCGAACTTGAGGTTCACGTAAACGCCCTGCCGTCGAGCAACAGAGCCGTTGCCCTGAACAGCCTGTTCATTAGCGAGGAGGCCTTGGCGGCGTATCAGGTTCATCCCGAGCATAAAAGGGTTGGCGAGTTTGTCGTCAAGGTTTTGCAGGATCGTACCTGTATAGATTACCGCGAGGGGTGAGCGGGTTTTTAGTCGCCACCCTTTGCTGAATCTAATATCCCTTTTATTTCTTCCAGCAACACGTCCTCGGACGGCAGATACAACTGATATTTTCCGGTAAGGATATTTGTGTTGTCCTCCGGCAACGTGACTTTGACCAGCGTGTCGTTCTTCGCGGTGCAAAGCAGTATTCCAACCGTCGGGTTTTCGTCGGGCAGTTTTTCGAGGCGGTCAAAATAGTTGACATACATTTGAAGCTGTCCCAAATCCTGATGGGTAATTTTGTGCGTCTTGATTTCGATTACGACGAAGCACCGGAGCAATCGGTTATAGAAAACCAAATCCACGAAAAATTCGTCGTCCTCAAGCAAAATCCGTTTCTGCCGTTCCATGAAGGCAAACCCGTTCCCCATCTCAAGCAGGAAGTCCTGCAGATGCGTGATGATGGAAGCCTCGATATCCTTTTCGTAGTAAACGGCTTCGCGTTTTAGGCCGAGAAATTCGAGAACCATTGGCTCCTTGATGATTTCCGTCGGGGCATCGGGGATGCGCTCCTTTCGCGCCACGGCAAGCACGGATTTTTTGTCGTTACTTAGAAGCAGTCGTTCGTAAAGCGCAGCGTTGATTTGCCTTTCCAGCTCGCGTCCCGTCCAGGCGTTGTTGACGGCTTCGAGTTCGTAGTACTCGCGTTTGTTATTGTCGGCGATATCTACCAACAGGCGATACTGAAACCAGTTCAATTGTGCACGCACTGCGTGCACAATTGGGTATGTCCGGTAAAACTTTCGGCAATATGCTAATTGGCGATATGAGAAACCGCTTCCGAATTCGTCTTCCAACTTCTCCGAAAGGTTGCGGAGCAAATGTTCGCCATACTCCGCACGATCCTTCCCATGCTGTTCCTCTACAAAGATACGCTCGCCCAAACGCCAGTACATCTGTACGCGCTGGAAATCCACGCTACGGATAGCGGCGTTTCGCGAATCCGTGATTATCTTCTTTACGTCGTCATAAAAAGAAGCCCCGACTTTCAGTTTCCCATCGTCTGCCATGCTGCTCACCAACCCGTATCGTCAAGCTTTTGGATGTTCATAGTAAATCCATGGCCAATCGTAGAGATAAAAAGGGGAACGGTCAAGTGGTTTTGCCCGCGCTAGACACCCGCCCCCAACGCGCTGTACTCCGGCCCGTGGCACTTCTGGCTCACCCGCGTATTCGGCGGCAGCGATTTCGTGATAAACATATTCCCACCAATTACGCTGCCGCTACCGATAACCGTGTCGCCGCCAAGAATCGACGCGCCAGAATACACCGTCACGTCGTCCTCCAGCGTTGGGTGCCGCTTCTTGTTTCGCAGTTTCTGCCCGCCCTTTGTTGACAGCGCGCCCAGCGTGACACCCTGGTAAATCTTCACCCGCTCGCCTATCACCGTGGTTTCCCCGATTACGATGCCGGTGCCGTGATCCATGAAAAAATACTTGCCAATCGACGCGCCGGGATGGATGTCAATACCGGTAACACTGTGCGCGTGTTCCGTCATTACCCTGGGAATCAGCGGAACCGAAAGGGAGTAAAGCTCGTGGGCGAGCCGGTAGACCATTACCGCGTAGATCCCCGGATACGAGATTGTTATCTCGGACTTGCTGAATGCAGAAGGATCGCCCTCGAACGCCGCGCTGATGTCGGAGTCCAGGTATTCCTTGACGACGGGAAGCCTGGAGATAAACTTCAACGCCAGAGCCGAGGACTCCCGCTCGATCTCCGTGGGGTCGGCCCCCTCGTGCTGCGGACTGTGCCTAAGCGCGAAACCTATCTGCTCGGCAAGGTCGGACAAAATCTCCTCCAGCATCGCGCAAAGCTGGTAATTGGTGTCCAGGCAGCCATTACGGCAGTCCTCGAAGTAACCCGGGAACAGCGCGTGCTGTAGCTTCTTGGTGATCTGAATTATAAGCGACTTAAGCGGATACCTGGGAACGGGCATCCCGTTTTTGAGAAGAGCGGCGACGCGCTCGATTTCGGCGCTCGCCGAAAGGTTATGTTCCATGAACCAAGCCTCCTGCGTAAATACTTCAATCCTTACGGTTGATCCTATCTTGCTTTAACCGGAAGTGTCAACTTCCGCGCCGCGGGCTTGCCTAATCCGGCCGGATTGCTTATAAAAAAGAGTGCCCAAACTTGATCCCGCCGGTATTATCGACGCCCTTCGCGAGGGTGGCAGCGTGGCCTCCCGCCTGGAGCATTTCGAGTCCAGGCAGGCCCAGCTGGACCTTATGGAACTGATAATCCGCTGCTTCAACGAGAACGCCATCGGCGCGGCGGAGGCGGGTACTGGCGTAGGGAAGTCCTTCGCGTACCTTCTGCCCGCCCTGGAATTCGCCGCCAAAACCGACGAGCGGGTGGTCATCTCCACCGCGACAATCACCCTGCAACAGCAGCTTTTCGGCAAGGACATACCGCTAGTGCAAAACGCCACGGACTCGCAGGTAAAGGTCGTGCTGGTGAAGGGCAGGGGAAACTACCTGTGCTTCCGCCGGCTGGAGGACGCGCTGCGCGAGCCGGATCTTGCGGGAAGCGACGAGCAGGAGGAGCTTGACGGCATCGCGAGATGGGCGGAGGCCAGCAAGTCAGGCGGGCGGGACGAGCTTCCGTTCCCCCCGTCGGAGGAAGCCTGGTCGAAGGTCTGCTCCGACGCGGAAATCTGCATGGGCAAGCGCTGTCCCTGGCAGACCCGCTGCTTCGTCCTGGCCCTGCGAAAGGAGGCCGCCGGCGCGGGTGTCGTCGTGGTAAACCACCACCTTTTTTTCGCCGACCTTGCCGCGCGGCGCGACGGCGCGGGCTACAGCTCGGCGGCCGTGCTGCCCCCATATTCGCGGGTGATCATCGACGAGGCCCACACCATAGAGGACGCGGCCACATCGTTCTTCTCCAAGGAATTCGGCAGACCGGGCATCCTGCGCCACCTGGGAAGGCTGTACCGAAAACGCAGAAACAGACAGGGCGGCCTTTTGCTTCGCCTTTGCGCCATGTTGCCCGGTTCGGATACCAGCCTTAACAATCTTGTCACGCATCTGGACGGCATACGCAAGTCCGCGCTTGCGCTGGACGGGCCGGCTCTGGACGCTTGTGGGCACGATGGCGTGTTTCGCTTTTCCCCGGGCAAAACCGGCGCGGGAACGGAGGCGGCGATTTTCCCCCTGTTCGCCGAACTCAGAAAAAGACTGCTGGAGTTTACCGCGCAGGCGCGGGAGCTTCTGGGCCGGCTCCCCGAGGACGCGGAGGACGATTCCGGGGTCTGGGAGGTCAAGGCCATACTGCGGCGTTTCGACGGCATAGCCGGCATCTGCTCGGCCTTCGTCGATTACCGCAAGAACGAAAGCGAGGTGATGTGGATCGAGAGGCGGAAGGGCGCGGGTTCCGATGGCGGGGGCTGGGCGGTTTTTACCCAGAGTCCGGTGGAGCTTGCCGAAAGCCTTAGGGACAGCCTTTTCAAACCCTACAAAACGGTCGTCTGCGTTTCCGCCACGCTTGCGATAAACGACAGCTTCGGCTACTGGGCGACGCGGGCCGGGCTGGGTCAGTATCTTCAGGATTACGGACACGTATCCGGCGACAACCGTAACGACGACCGTCCGTTTTACACCGGCTGTTTCCCCTCGCCCTTTCCCTATTCCAAGGCGGTGTTGCTAGCCGTCCCCGGCGACGCACCGTTGCCGGACGAGGAATCCTATCAGGCTTTCGTGAACCAATCGGTGGGCCGGCTCGCCGCCGTCGCCGGTGGTTCCGCGCTGGTTCTGTTCACGTCGTACCAGTCACTAAACAACGCCTGGAACGCCGCACTGCCGGAACTTCAGGAATTGGGAATACGCTGCCTGAAACAGGGCGACGACGACCGCACCCGCCTTCTGCAGACCTTTCTCGCCGACGAAAGTTCCGTGCTGTTCGCCACAAGCTCGTTCTGGGAGGGCGTGGACGCGCCGGGCGACACCCTGCGCCTTGTCATCCTCTGTCGTCTGCCGTTCAGGACACCCAACGATCCGGTCTTCGAGGCCAGGCGGGAGGCGGTGCAGAAGCACGGAGGCAACCCCTTCATGGATCTTTCCCTGCCGGAGGCGGTGACGAAGTTCAAGCAGGGCTTCGGGCGGCTGATGCGGCGATCCGGCGACCGGGGGGTGGTCGCCGTTCTTGACGGGCGGCTTATCAAAAAACGCTATGGGGAGCTTTTCCTGCACTCGTTGCCAGAGACCATGACCAGTTTTTCCGACTTTTCGGGCATCCTGCGCGACATGGAGGATTTTCTTTTTTGATAGCGCTACGGTTTTGTTTTAATACAATGACTTTTCGAAAGAAAGCACACGAAAAATCCCCAGGCGACAACATTACTACCATAGGCTATTTGTGCAAGTAACCGAAATGGGAGAAACTGATTAGACTATGAAAGAAGAGCGTATATCCGAAAACTATGTTCGCCTTTTGGTCAGCAGAAACCTGAAGCGGCTACGATCCATGCAGAACATGTCACAGTTAGGTCTTGCCCACACCGCTGGGCTAACCCATAATTTTATCAACGACATTGAAAACTGCAAGAAGGGAGTTTCCGCCAAGACCCTTGCAAAGCTTTCTATCGCGCTCAACGTGGAACCGCACCAGTTTTTCTTGCCAGAAAATATGTCAAACAGCAAAATGCAGGTCTACGTAAGCGACTTCAACGATTCACTTCAGAAGATCGTGAAGGAACTGACCGATCAGTATCTCGCCGAAGGTTGAACATGAGCCGCCCAGGAAGCCAGCCGCTTCCTGGGCGGCCTCCTTTTTTCCCCCAATAAAGCGCCTGCGTGCCGAAGGGTCGGGGCAGCCCCTAAAACAGAATGCCCATCGTGATTTTAAGCACCTTTTCCGAAAAGGCTTTTTTGTCTATCGGTTTTACGGTAAAGTCGTTTGCGCCGCATTTTAGGGCCTCGATAACGTCGGGCTTGCCGCTTTCGCTGGTGACCATGACCACGGGCAGTTGCTTGAATTTTTCCTGTTTCCGCATAATTTTCAGGACGTCCAGGCCCGTCATCTTGCTGGACAAATTCCAGTCGAGAAACACGAAATCAATATGGTTGCAGCCCAGCATTTCCAGAGCGGTTTCGCCGTTTTCGGCCTCCAGGAAACTTAGTTCTCGACCAATGTCCATCTCGCTTACGTAGTTCTTAATGAGATTGCGGGTAGGACGGGAGTCCTCGACTATTAAAAACCTCATACAGCCACCTGTGTCCCAGTGATTTCCATTATAAGGCATCCCCAGGCGATGTCAACTATTTTTCTAGGCGTTGTTTTGCCGGCGCTAGCGCTGAATCCTGGCGGAACCACCATTTGCAAATGATTCTACCTGTTCCAGGCTTACCATCGAGGTGTCCCCGGGGGTGGTCGTCAGGAGCGCGCCGTGCGCCCAGCCAAGCTTCAGGGATTCCTCCGGAGTTTTGCCGGAAAGAAGTCCGTGGAACAGGCCGGAGGAAAAGCCGTCGCCGCCGCCCACGCGATCGTACACGTCCAGTTCGACGGTCGGCGCCTGGTAGCCCTTGCCGTCCAGCCAAAGCACGGCGGTCCAGGAATGGCGGTTGGCGGAGTGGACCTCGCGCATGGTGGTCGCCACGGCTTTTATGTTCGGGAAATCCCGCACCACGTTCCCGATCATGCCGAAAAACACGGAGGGATCGAGCCTGCTCTTTGCCTCCACGTCCTGTCCCTCCAGGCCAAGGCCCATCTGCAGGTCCTCCTCGTTGCCGACAAGCACGTCGACGTGGCCGGCTATCCTTCGCAATGTCGCGGCGGCTCTTTCGGCGGCCTGCCCGGGGCTTTCCGTCGCGGCGGCCACCGCCCAAAGCTTGGCCCTGTAGTTCAGGTCGAAGGAAACCACCGCCCCGACTTTTTTCGCCGCCTTCATGCCCTCGATTACCAGTTCCGGGGTTGAAGGCGAAAGCGAGCTGAAAATCCCCCCGGAGTGGAACCAGCGAACCCTGGGCGCGTCCGGGGTGCCCAGGATGGCGTCCCAGTCGAAGCTCCCCGGCCCAAGCGACCCCGCGGCCTCGTTTGCCCGGTTGTAGAACACCACCGGGGCGCGCCCGCCCTGCCCGCGATCGCTCCATACCGTGGCGATGTTGGGCCCAAGCACCCCGTCGTGCCTGAATCGCCGGTAGTAGGGCGTTACCCCGGCCTTCCGCACCGCGAGTTCCACCCTTTGGCCAATGGGATAGTCAACCATCGCGGTGGCGACGGCGGTCCTGTGCCCAAAGCAGGTCGAGAGGTTGGCCGCGACGTTGTACTCCCCGCCCGCGACGTGAAGGCGGTAGCCGTCGGCGTGGGCGAAGGGCGTGATCCCCGGATCTAGGCGGACAATCATCGCCCCCAGGGCTAGCAGGTCGTGCGGGGCGCTCGGTAAAATGTCCATTGTGGCCTCCCTCAAAATCGTCCCGGCGGCGGCCTAGACCGCGAAGACCGTTCCCTTCTGCGTGCCGGCGGCAAGGGCTTCCAGGCACCGGGGTCTGCCGCCGTTGGCCAGGATCGTGGGTATTCCGTAGGAATGGGCCATCTTGGCCGCCTCCAGCTTGGTCGCGATCCCGCCCGTGCCGAAGCTGCTGGCCTCGCCCATGCTTACGCCGTCCCGCGCCGCCTCTATGTCGCGGACTTCCTCCACCAGCCTGGCGTCCGGGAATTCCTTGGGGTTTTTGTCGTGCAGGCCGTCTATGTCGCTGAACAGCACCAGCAGGTCCGCGTTCCAAAGAATCGCCGACCTGGCCGCCAGGGTGTCGTTGTCGCCGATCTTAATTTCCTCGACCGAGACGGTGTCGTTCTCGTTGATAACCGGGACAATGCCCTCGTCCACCAGGGTGAACAGGGTGTTCCGCATGTTAAGGGTTCTTATCGAATCGCCAAAGTCTTCCCGCGTAAGCAGGATTTGGGCGATGTGGCACCCGTAGGGTCTAAAGGCCAGGCGCCAGGCCTCCATTAGCTGTACCTGGCCCACGGCGCACAATGCCTGGCGGTAGTGCAGGTCCTTTTTTCGCACCCATTTATCCAGGGTGGAAAGCCCCGCCACCTGCGCCCCGGACGACACGATGACAACCTGCTTTCTTTTGTCCATAAGGAACGCCGCCTGTTCGGCGAATTCCGCCAAAAAGGTGGAGTTTATCCTGCCGTCCTCCCCGGCCAGGGTGTTTGAACCGAATTTGAAAACAATCTTCCGTGCCGCCTCTAGATGTTGTAAAATCGTCATGCCCTATATATTAAACATAAGTTGACATTTTGTAACAGGCATAATAAACTCGTAGCGGGGTTTTCAATGGCACACGACGATATTTTCGATGAAAACGACATCTTTAATGGTCTGGGCAACGGCATGGACGATTTAATGTCGGACGACTCCGACGATGGCGATTCCGCGCAGGCGGGAAACGCCGAGGTCAACCTAAGCGAGACGGCTTTCCCGGAAGTAACCAAGCGTTTCGAGGCCACCCCCCATGAATTCTTCGTCGATCCGGCCGCCTATTACAAGACGGCCCTTACCGACGAGGGGGATATCGCCCACAGGGTGCACAGCCTTCTGCAAAAGCTTATAACCGCCACGGATCCCAAGGATCGCAGCGTCTTCCGTCCGCAGCTTATAACGGCCTACTGGGAATTCCTGCGAAGCGTGGCGAAAAAGGCGCCCGGAAAGCTTGTCCCGCCCAAAAAATTCCTGCTTCGTTTCAACATACTGCACCCTAACCTTTTGAAGCCGGAAACCAGGGGTTTCTTCGCCAAGCTGGTAGTGGAAAACGAGCTTAGCCAGCCCGTCTACTACGTCGACGAATGGCTAAGGGCGGTGGGAACCGGAGCCGTGGGCGCGTCCACCACCGACGAGGTCAAATTCGCGCGGAGCAATACCAAGATGAAGCTCCAGCAGCTTATCGGAAAGGCCAGCGGCAAGCTGGAAGGCTCGAAGACCATGCTGAAAGGAAAAACCCAGGAACGCCGCAGTCTGGAACAGACCCTGAACACCTGCATGGCGCTAATCCTGGAGCACACACCCCTGGGCGGTTTCGATGATCTGTCCGAGTCCTACAACGATTCCCAGCGCCGCGCCTTTTCCGACATACAGGAAATCCTAAAGGAACTCTTAAAATGCGACCGCGAGTTGAATACCCTGCTTAAGGGCTATTACCAGGCGGAATCGGACATGAAGACCCTGCGGGAGAAGGCCGAGGACGGCGACGGCGACGACGTTCTCGACCTCCAGGCCGTGGACACCGAATTCGACACCATAAGGCAGTCGACCAAAATGACCGTCGGCAGGCAGGGGAACCACTACCCTATCCTTTCCAGCGAGTACTTCCACTGCGGCCCCAACGACGTGGCCTTCCGCGAGAACATCATCGAGATGCTTACCCGCATCGAAAGCATAGACCAGGAGGCGTTCTGTCGCGTCTACAAGAACAGGGTGAACCGCATAGTTCCCTACGTCGTGCTGCTTCCGTCCTACGGAGATACCGGGGTTTGCTGGGAGCCTTTCGACAAGCGCAACAGGGCTACCAGCCGGGGGCGTATTTTTGTCCCGATGTACCCGAAGAACCTTTACATCGCCATCCTAAGCGCCGTGGCGGATCTGCGCTGGCAGGTCGCCAAGGAAAAGGCCTCCTACTACTGGATGGAGGAGGGGCTTACCGGGCATTACTACCAGTGGTACCTGTCGCAGAAGCTAAAGGGCGACATAAAGGGCTATTTTATAGAAGACTACATTCTCTGGATGACCAAGGAAGCCGAGGGCATACAAAAGCTCGACAAGACCGTCCGGGGCGTCTTCTGGCGGCACATGCCGTTCTCCCATGAGGTAAAGGAGAAGCTGAAAACCCGCAGCTACGTGTACCAGGAACTTTACCAGCGCGACCAAAACCGTGCCATGTCCGATGGCTATTAAACCGAGGGGGTTTCTCGCCGCGTTCCTGCTTTCGTTTTTCCTGCCCTCCTGCGAAAGCGAGGGGCATCTTCGGGTGGAATTCGCGCTGGGAACCATATGCGTTGTCAGCCTGTTCGACTGTGGGAACGACCAGCTCTATAACGACGTTTTTTCGCGCATACGGGAAATAGACCGAACGATGACCGCCTTTTCCGCCCCCGTTGACGGTGGGTCGGATTCCTATGTCGTCGAGATAGGCCGTCGGGCGGGAATCGCGCCGGTGCGGGTCGGAGCGGACTTAATCGACGTGCTGGAACGGGCTCTTTATTTCGCCGAGATATCCGGCGGCGCGTTCGACCCGACCATAGGACCGCTGACCGGGCTCTGGGGCATTGGAACCGGTACCCTCCAGCGGGTGCCCGGCGACGCGGAAATCGCCGCCGCGCTGGATCTGGTCAACTGGCGGGATCTGGAAATCGACCGCGAGGCCGGCACGGTGTTCCTTAGACGCCCGGGCATGTCCCTGGATCTTGGTTCCATAGCCAAGGGCTACGCCGGGGACGAGGCGGCGCGGATCGCCAGAGAGGCCGGCGTAAGGCGCGCGTTGATTGACCTTGGAGGGAACATTGTCGTGGTTGGCCGGCGACGGCAGGGGCGGGACGACCCCTGGCGCATCGGTTTGCAGAACCCGCTTGGCGGGCGCGGCGGCCACCTTGGCGTTCTGGAGGTTTACGACACCAGCGTCGTCACCAGCGGTGTCAACGAGCGGTTTTTCGTAGTCCAAGCCCCGGACGGAACCACGAGACGCTACCACCACCTGCTTTCCACCGTGGACGGATTCCCGGTGGAAAACGGCCTGCTTTCCGTTACCGTCGTAACGAAAAGCTCGACCGACGCCGACGCGCTTTCCACCGCGGCCTTTGCGCTGGGCTACGAGCGGGGAAGATCCCTGGTCGATTCCATGCCCGGCTTCGAGGCGATATTCGTCTTTGACGATCGCCGCGTAAAAACCACCGACGGGCTTGCCAGGGTTTTCAGGCTTACCGACGGCGAATTTACGCTTGTGCCGTAGGCTATTTGCAGGCGCTTAGGATATCGTAGGGATCCTCGCCGTAGCGTCGGTGGTGGATCGCCTCCAGAACGTGGATCGCGTCGATGCTGTCCCTTCCCGCCAGATCGGCGACGGTACGGGCCACCCGCAGTATGCCGTGGTAGGCGCGCCCGGAAAGTCCCAGTTTGGCAAGCGCCTTGTTCATCGCGTCCCTGGCCTTTTCGGTCATGGGGCAGATGGCCTCGATTTTGCCGGCGGGGATAAGGGCGTTGCGGCGTATCCCCGTGTCCTTACCGCGCCGCCTTTGGATCTCAACCGCCACCCGTACCCGCATGGCCACCTCCGCGCTGCTCTCCTCCCGCTCGCCCCCGCCTGCCCCCGGGGGCGCGACGGCGACGCGAAGCTCCACGCGATCGAGCAGGGCTCCGCAGAACTTGCGCCAGTAACGGTAGATTTCCTCCGGCGAGCAAAGGCAGTCCACCCTGGCGCCGCCGGCCGACGTTTCCGGGGTTCTTTTCCCCAGCCGCCCGCAGGGACAGGCGTTCGCGGCCAGGAGCAGCTGGAATTCGGCGGGAAGGCGTATCGTGCCCTCGGCCCTGGAAATGCTTATGACGCGGTCCTCCAGGGGTTCGCGCAGGGCCTGCAGTACCTTCGACTTGAACTCCGGGGCCTCGTCCAGGAACAGCACCCCGAAATGGGCCAGGCTTATCTCGCCGGGTCTTGGAACCCTGCCGCCTCCCAGGATTCCCTCGGCGCTGGCCGAATGGTGCGGGCTCCGGAAGGGCGGAATGGAGATTAGCCTGTCGATAAAGCCACCGTGCGGGCCCGCGCCGTTCCTTAGCGGGCCGGCCAGGCTGTACAGGCGGGTCACCTCGACCGCCTCCTCGGGGCTAAGCGGCGCCATGATCGAGGGCAGGCGCCTGGCAAGCATCGTCTTGCCCGCGCCCGGGGGGCCAAAAACCAGCATGTTGTGCCCGCCAGCGGCGGCGATTTCCAGGGCCCGCTTGTACATGGGCTGGCCGCGCACGTCGGCAAAATCGTCGCCGGCCGGTTCCCCGTCCGGCGCGGCTTCGCCTGTCCCCGGCGGATCCGGTGGCGCGGGCAGCGTCCCAGTTTCCTGGCGGGCCAGAAGCGCGTCCACCGCCTCCCTTAGGGTGGACGCCGCCGCGAAGCGCATCGACGGGAGTATCGCCGCCTCGGCGAGGTTTCCCGCCGGGACGATAAACTCGTTTATGCCCTCGTCCAGGCCAGCGGCAATCGCGGCCAGGACGCCGCGCACGGGGCGTATCCTGCCGGAGAGTTCCAGTTCCCCCATCACCAAAAGATTTGGGGGCACCGGGGCGAGCCCCGCCGCCGCCATTACCGCGAGGGCGATGGGCAGGTCCAACGCGGCCCCCTCCTTTCGCATACCCGCCGGAGCCAGGTTTATCAAAATCCTGTCCAAGGGAAACTTGAACCCCGAATTCCTGAACGCCGCCCGCACACGTTCCCGTGCCTCCCGAACCGCGCCCTCCGCAAGCCCCGTGATGTCGATCCCCGGAATCCCCCGCCGAATATCGGCCTCGACCCGGATGATGATCCCGCCGGCCCCGTAGGGCGCATACGCCATAACACTCATAATGTACCTCTATGAGTATATATGGCGCGAATTCGCGTGACGCTTTAGTCCGCGGGCCGTTTTTTCGTGGTTTTTGGATTTTCTCTATCTAATCGACAGAAAGGCAATCGAGCCGGCCGCCAGCCAGGTACCCAGGGCGCTTCCAAGGTTCGCCAGAAAGAACACCAGCAGAACCCTGGTTATGCGGTTGCGGTAAAAGCCCTTCAGGCTGGCAATGTCGGCGGAAATGGATTCGGCGTCGGCGACCCGGGGTTTGCGGATCACCGCTTGCACAAGTCCCGCCAGAATCCCGGCGCTTAGGAAGGGACCGAAAAAGACGGTAAAAGGGGCGGTCAGCGTGGCGACCAGAACCGCAAGGGGGTGTCCCAGGGCGAGTATGCTTCCAAGCGCGGCGAAACCGCTGTTCCATAAAACCCACTGCATAAGCATATCAATGGCATGGCTGGCGTCGGCACGAAGGAACCCGACGGCAAGAAGCGCCACGATAAGCGCGGGAATGATCCACTTGGAGCATTTGGAGAGCATGGTTTTCGGGGGAATCGTTTCCAGGTCGGCCAGGCTTTCGGCGGCAGGGGGTTCCCCCTCGGCGAATTTCTCTAGCCAGGCCTGTATCCCCTGCAAATGCCCGGCTCCCACTACGGCGATGGTGCCGGCGGGGTTGCCGTCGTCGGCTTTTTTCGCCGCGCTTGCCTTGCCCGCAGCAGCCCAGATCTTGGTGGCAAGGTAGCGATCCCTCTCGTCGATAAGAGTTTCCTTTACGGCCGGAAGGTAGTTCGCCAGTTCCTTCATCATGTTGTCCAGCTCGTTCGACTTTTTCAGGTTCTCGATCTCGTCCGCGCTTAGCTTTTCCCCGACGAAGGCGCTGGAAAACAGGGCCGCAAGCAGCTTGCACTTGCTCCATAGCCCGCAGCTCGCCCAGGCCCGCCGCAGGGTGGTCTGCACCTCGCGGTCGCAAAGGCTGAACTCTATGCCCAGTTCCTTGGCGACGTTTATCGCGGCAATCATTTCCTCGCCCGGCTTTACCCCGATCTCGTTCCCCAGGCGGCGCTGGAAGCTTGCCAGCGCGATGTTGGCGATAAGAAGAAAGCCCTTGCCCTCGCGCAGAACCTTGGAAACGTTCAGTTTCTCCCACATGTCCTGCTGGTTTATCGATGCGTAGCGGCCCTCGTCCAGTTCAACGCACACCATGCCCGGGTTTTCCCCGCGGATTGCGCCGGTCACTTCCTCTATGCTTTCCCTGGAAATATGCGCCGTTCCGATTAGGCGAATGTCCCTTCCGCCAAGATTAAGGCGTATGTTGTTACTGCCCATGCCGCTCCCTGGTTTCGTAATGCCTGAACGCCGATGAGCCGAACAATACCCGATCGTCCATAACTAAGCATTATATTGAACCAAAAGGTTCCGGTCAAGCTTGCCCATGAATATACCAGCGGAAATCGATTTTCCCCTTGCGCCATCCCGCCCGGGCCCAGGATCGCCCCTCGTGAAGGGGCTTATCACCTTAGGCCCGCCATAAAGCCCTCGATCGTCACAAGCGTGGGCCCCGCCCTCGCAGGGATCGAGCCCCGCAGGCCCTCGACGTCGGCATCCAGGGTGTAGCCGTAGAAGCCTCCGGGCTCCCAGGGCTTGGTATCGTCCTGGGCGCGGTTGCTGACCCTTCCGCCGGCGAGCACCCCCACCCCGGAGTTACCCCCGGACCAGACGACGGCGGTATCAAACCCGGGAAACGTCGTGTTCAAAATCCTGTTTTGGTGCACCGGGGCGTCGAAAAGGTTGTTCTGGACGACAAAATGCGCGTTGTACCCCGGCCCCATAACGTAACCGCCGCCCCAGCCGGTCGCCGTGGCGCCAATGTCCCGGAAATAGTTGTTGTACATGTGGGTCTGGGTTCCCCGGGTTCTGGGCATACGGGTGCGCGCGTCGTGGAAGTAGTTGCTGTGCAGGGTTACCCGCCGGCGCGACCTAAGCCACAACAGATCGTCCCCGGCGGCGTCCCCCGGGAATTCGCCGGAGTCGCCGCCGCCGACCAGCAGGACCTCGTTGGCGTTGGTAAACCTGCTGTGGGAAACCGTAATCTCCCCAAGGGTAACGTTAAGCAGGGTATCGTGCCAGTCGCCGCCAAGAAGGAAACTAGTTGCGCCTGACGAAAACTTGGCGTGATCCACCCAAACGCCCGTCGGCCAATCCCGGCCATGGGCGTTCGTGCCGGAGTTCCCGGTAAGCAACAGGCCGTCCAGACCGGGGGAGTCCCTGGTATCCCTGGCATCCCAAAAGGTGACGTTCCTGATGATTATGTTCATGGTACCGCTAAGCATGTTGCCGTTAATCCGCAGGCCGCCGAACATCAGCCTGGCGTTGTTTATCCCTATAATCGTGGTGTCAGGCGATCGTATGTCGAACCTTCTGCCGTTGACGTTCGTGTCCGTTATGCCAGGGAAATGCCCGGGCACGTCGGTTATGGCTCCCCCGGAAAAATCGATGTCGCCACAGACAATTATAAAAACGGGCCGGTTACGCAGATCCAAGGCCGCGGCAAATGCTTCAAGCTTGGCGGCCGGGTTTCGCCCGTCGCAGTCGCAGACGACGATTGGCCGTTCGGGGTTGGCGTAAGCGATCCCCTGGCCGCCGTTCGCGTTATCCGCCCAGCCGCCGGTGCGTACCCTTCGCCCCCTAAGAGCCTCGAACAGTTCGAGGGGATCGATGGAGCCGGCCGGAGGTTCCTTCGGCAGAACCGTAAGCCCAACCCGGTCGGAGTCCACATAGCGGCCCTCGACGTAAAGGGTAACCGTGGCGGTGGCGGGGCCTGGCAGCAATCCCCTGGCCGTGCCGTCCCGTTCCACGGAAACCCTGTTTTCAGGATCCACCGTCCAGACCAGCTCGTAGCCCGAAGCGCCCCGCGGCAAGACCTCGACCTCCAGCTTCCTGGTCTCGTCCACCGCAAGCTCCGGGCTCCCGGAAAGTATCCTTACGCTTTCGGCCCGAACCGAAGTCCCGGCGTCTTCGTCCGGCCACTCGCAGCCCGCAAGCAGGAAAACCGCAACGAGCGGCACGCACAACCCGCGAATTCCGTTTTTCATAGTTTACGCCCCCAGGGGAATCGTACACGGTGGCGGGGTGAAAATTACGACAGGTTATTGCATTTTCCCGGACGTTTTCCGCCCGAAGGGATCAGGCGGAATCGATTACCAGCCGCGCAAGCTCCCGCCCGCGCTCCCGGAGCGTTTTAAGGTCTTCCTCCGTGGGGTGGCCCTGCCATTCGTAGGACTCGATGTTGTCCCACTTTAGGCCCACAAGAGCGGCCTCGTATTCCTTTTCCGCACCGCCCGACCAGCCCCACGAGCCGACGCGAAGCGCCTTTTTTCCGAACAGGTGCTTGCGGCGGAAAATGCTCATCACGTAGGCGATGGGGGGGAACATGGCGTATTCGTAGGTCGGCATGGCGATAACCACGCCGGAACTTCGGTAGGCGTCGGCCAGCACCCAGGAAATGTCCTCGTCCGGGACGCGGTGCGTCACGTAGGGAACGCCTTCCTTCTCGATGCCCTCGATAACGGCGCAAAGGCCGAGCTCTGTGTTGCCGTACATGGAGCCCCAGATCACGGTGACGACCTTTTCGGCGGGGCCTTTCCCCCAGGATGCGTATTTCCGGTAGCGGTCGATTACCGTCTGCGGATCGCGCCGCCACACCATGCCGTGGCCGGGGGCGACGTGCCTAATGTCTAGACCCTCCAGCTTCTGCACGGCCTTTTCCACGAAAGCGGAAAAGGACGACACGATGTTGGAATAGTAGCGCAGGCTTTCCCTTTCGAAAAAGGCGTGCTCGGTCTCGTTGAATTCGTCGTCGAAAATCCGCTCCCCCAGCGCGCCAAAGGAACCAAAGGCGTCGCAGGAGAACAGGGTGCCCGAGGCGGAATCCCAGGTCATCATGGTTTCCGGCCAGTGGATGTTGGGGGTTTCGAAAAAGGTCAGAACCCTGTCGTCGCCCAGATCCAGCGTGTCGCCGTTCTTTACCTGGCGCAGGGGGTTCCCGACCTTATAGAAGCTTTTTATTAGGTTGCAGCCTTTCTGCGTGGCGACAATTTCCGCGCCAGGGTTCCGATGGCAGAATTCCTTAAGCCAGCCCGTGTGATCCGGTTCCAGGTGGTTCAGAATAAGGTAGTCAACCTGCGAAAACGAAAGCCCCGCGGAGGAAAGACAGTCCTCGATCTGCCCGGACGCCTGATCCTGGTTGCGGACAAGATCGATTAAGGCCGTCTTTCGCCCTTTTACGGCGTAGGCGTTAAGTGAGACTCCATGCGGTATAGGCCAGATTCCCTCGAAAAGGCCATCCGTTCCTACATCCGCATGGAGGCAGTAAACGTCTTTTGAAATGAGCCGGCCTTTCATAACCGCCACCCCAAAAAACTAGCGCTTAAGCACGCTGACTACACGCTCGAGTACTTTCTTGCGGTCAAGAGGCTTCACAATGTAGCTCTTTGCCCCCGTAAGAAGGCATTTCTTGACCACGTCTTCTTTCCCAAGCGCGCTGACCATAATCACGTTGGCCTCTTTGTCGAACTCGAGTATTTTCTCGAGCGCGGTAACACCGTCCATGACCGGCATGGTAATGTCCATCGTGACCAGATCGACATTTGGGTGCATTTCCTTGTATTTTTCAAGGCCCTGCGATCCATCGGCGGCGGTCGCGATAACCTCGAAACCTTCCGAAGAAAAAATCTGGCCCAACTGTTTTGCAATAAACATAGAATCGTCAACCACGAGAACCCTGTACGGGGTGCCTTCGGGTTTTATGCCCTCGGCGGTTTTCTCGTTTATGCTGGTGGGTATATCGCTCTTTGCTATCATGCAGACGCTCCTCTCATCTATATTAATACAGTATATGTGGTACAATGTAACAAGTCAAGGGGGGAAACCACGAAGGAAGGCAATATTGGCACTATCGGAACATATTTTTTTTCTGGCGCCCATGGCCGAGCTTGGGCACAGGGCTCTGCGGGAGCTAATAGAGGGATTTGGGGGCTGCGACGAGTATTTTTCCGAGATGATCAGCGCCGCCGCGTTGCTGGACGGGGGTCCTTTCGAAAAATGGTACGTTGACAACGGCCCACGGCCAGAAAAACTTGTCTACCAGCTTGTGGGATCCGACGCCGGGCAGATTGCCAAGGCCGCCGCGCTGCTGGACGGGCAGGAGTGCGCCGGAATAGACCTGAACATGGGCTGCTGCGCGCCCTTAATCCGCAAGGCCGGGGGCGGAATCGCGTGGATGGCGTCGGCGGATCGGGCCGGGGAACTGGTAGGGCAGGTTCGCCGGGTTACGAAAAGGCGGCTTAGCGTCAAACTGCGGGTAGGGTTTTCCGACGATTTTGATTATCTTGTGGGCTTTTGCCGACGGCTGGAATCCGAGGGTGCCGAGATGATCACCCTGCATCCCCGGACGGCCAAGGAAAAGTTCAAGCGGCTTGCCCGGTGGGGTTACGTGGGCGACCTGCGAAAGGAACTGGGGATCCCCGTAGCCGGAAACGGCGACGTGGGCAGCGCCGGGGATCTTCTGCGCTGGGCATCCGGGCCCTGCGACGCCGTTATGGTGGGCCGGGCGGCGGTTAGGGAACCGTGGATTTTCGCCCGGGCAAGGGCCGGCGAGGCCAGGATCCCCGGAACGCCCGTCGAGGAAACGGGCCTGCGGTTCCTGGAGCTGCTGGCCCGTTGGCAGCCACCGGAATTCCATATTTCCCGGGCAAGGCGGTTTTTCGGGTTTTTCTGCGACAACCTAAAGTGGGGAACCTACCTGAAAAACCTTCTGAACAGGGAAAACACCCTGGCGGGCATGGAAAAGGCCTGGCGGGAATATTTTACGGAAGGACGTGAACCGGTATGATCACGAAAGAAAACGTTTTGCGCGCGATCGCGATTGCCCTGGCGGGCATTGCGTTTGGCTCCTGCGCCGCTCCGGCGGCAAGGATCGGCGACACTGGGGACGCGATCTCATTTGAAACGGGATACTACGGGTTTGTCGCCAGGGGCGGGGCGACCGTGAGGCGAGCCAGGGGCGTTTCCCGGACCGGGAGCCATTCCCTGCTGGTAACCGGGCGACGGTATTCCTGGAACGGGGCCGCCGTCAACGTTTCGGAACTGGCCGTTCCCTTCGAAAGCCACGAGTTCGGGCTTTGGGTAATGCCGGCGGAAGGCGCGGGGCCGGTGACCTTCCAGCTTTCCGCCGAGTTCGTCCGGCACGGGCACACGATCTGGCGGCACTTTAGCGGGCCGCTTGCCAACGTAACCGCGCAGCCCGGGGTGTGGACGCGGATGCACGGATTCAGGCCCTTCTACGACTTCGACACGGTAAACATATACATAGAAACGGACGCCGCCGGGGCGACCGCGTCCTTCTATATAGACGACGTGGTTTTCAGGCACGTAGTCGAGGATTTCGTAATCGAGGATCTGCCGTCGTTGCACGAGGTTTACGCCGACTACTTTCTGTTCGGCACCGCCGTGCTTCCCCGGGACATGCGCGGGCAAAGGTTCGAGTTTGTCCAGCGGCACTTCAACGCGATAACCGCCGGGAACGACATGAAGCCAGAGTACCTGCAACCACAGCCCGGGGTTTTTACATTCGACATTGCCGACGGCATCGTCGAAACCGCGCTTGACCACGGCATGACCATGATCGGGCACACCCTGGTCTGGCACACGCAGTCCCCGGGCTGGATGAACCCCCCGGGCATCCCCCGGGAACAGGCGATCGAGAACCTGGTGAACCACGTGACCGCCGTGGTAAGCCGTTACAGGGGCCGGGTACACGCCTGGGACGTGGTGAACGAGGCCTTTCCAAGCTCGGTAACCCACAACCCCAGCGACTGGCGTTCCAACCTGCGCCGAACGCCCTGGCTGGACGCAATCGGCTACGAGTACATCGAGATCGCGTTCCGGGCAGCCCACGCCGCCGACCCGGACGCGATCCTGTACTACAACGACTACAACCTGAACCAGCCGGGCAAGCGAGAGGCGGTGTTCCACATGGTGCGGGAACTACGCGAGCGCGGGGTGCCCATCCACGGAATAGGGATGCAGGGGCACTACAGCCTGACCACACCGCCCAGGCAGGTGGAGGATTCGATCCGGCGGTTCTCGGAACTTGGGGTGAAGATAAGCATTACTGAACTGGATATTACCGTGGATCACGCGCAGGGCTGGGAACGCCTTACCCCGGCCGCGGAAAGGATGCAGGCCATACTTTTCGCCCAGCTGTTCATGATCTTCCGGGCGCACAGCGACGTCATAGAAAGGGTCACGCTGTGGGGCCTGGACGACGGCACTAGCTGGCGGGCGGACAGGTTCCCGCTGCCCTTCAACCGGAACCTGAGCGCGAAGATGGCGTACTTCGCGATACTGGATCCGGAAGGGTTTTTACGGGAGAACGGGGTGCCGGTGGATTAGAGGGGAACCGCGCGGGTTAGGCTTCAGCCCCCGGCTCGAAATCCGGCCTTGCCGTCACCGTTCTGGTGCTGTACTCCCGGATAATCTCCTCCGGCGACTTCCCGCTTTTCAGCAGCGCAAGAACCTCGTCACGGCCTCCCTCCCAGCCTTCCTCCCGGCCTTCCTCGTATCGTACCGCCAGAGCCTCCTCCAGCTTCCACTCTTTTGTCAGCATGTTCAGTACCTCCGTTCCGTGTTTTTCCAGAAACTCCCTCAGTATGTCCCGGTCGCGGCAGTATATGACCGCGCGCCCTATCGCCTCCGTCCTGTCGCCAAGCTCCCTCTCGAATTCCCGGGCCTTCGCGATGAACGCGCTGTACCAGCCAAGCTCGCGGCACCCGCCGAGTATCGCCGCGTTCCTGCCGTGGTTTATGTTGACCACCCGCACCGCCAACTCAAGAGCCGGCGAATCCCTGGCGGGAAGGCCCAGGGACTCCCGCCCCCCGCACATGTCCGAGAGTTTCAGGATTTTCTCGTCGGGGAACGGGGCGGTTCCGTTGTACGCCACGATGAACTCCACGGAGGGAACGGCCATCGGCTTCGATGCGTAAATGCCCCGGTCGCCGCCGATGATTTTCTCGTAGACGCGGGCGATGTACATCAGCATTCGCAGCGGGATGTTCGGGTTTATCGTGGACTGGTGCTCGATTAGCACCACCAGCTTGCCGCCTATCTCGAAGGAGATGTCGTTTAGCCTGTCCATGAAAAGCGCGTCGTTCAGGGTGTTGATTTTGACCGGCGTGTCGGGGGGAAGGCTTACGCCCTCCAGCGCGCAGTATAGATCCCGCAGCAGATCCTCGTCGCTGAAAAGCAGGGTGAAAACGCTGTCCTTGTACCTGGTGTTGGCGGCCATATGCGTCAATTATGGTGCGCCGGAACGGTTTTGGCAATATGCAGGGGAAAACTGACTTCCGTGGAGACAAACGAACCCGGCCGCTTCCCGTTGCGGGAAAGCGGCCGGGCTAGTCCCCTAGCAATGATCGCAGCCGCTGGGGTTGGTGCATACGCGATTGGTACCGTACCTAATGCAAAGCGCGGTTACCCTGCCATCGCCCGAACTGCGAGCAGTGCCGCCGAAACCCTCCACACACCACGAAACTTCATACAGCCTGGCAAGACTGCAAAATTCTATGGTGGTTCCGCTATAGGTTTGCGAGCCGATGTTCGCCTCCCAAAAATTAAAATGATCCGTGACGTTAATCGTGCTGGTACGCGCCCCGTCTCCCCCCGTTAGCTGGCTGCCCTGGCGCACGCTGAAAATTTGCAGAAAGTTTACCGACTGCCCAGTGAGCGCCGGCTGCCCTATCCTCCATCCCGTTACGACATCGTAAGTCTCGCCGTTCGAGGTAAAGGAGCCGTGGTGCATGTAGCCGCTTCTTGCGTTGCCGTTGTTATCTACCGGTACCCAGTTGCGCCAGGATTCGACGATATACCATTCAATCTGATGATGCTGCGAGTCGAAAACCCAGCCGTAAAGGGTAAGGTATGTCGCGCCATTGGTGCTGGTAAACGAGGCGGTACTCTGGCGCACCGATATAGGGCCTACCTCCTCTATGGTGGGGAACGAGGTGGGATTGTCGGTTTGCCCCAGCCATCTTCTGCCCACGCGGAAAAGCGTGTTGTACGTCTGGTTCCATGTTCCAGAGAAAGATCCGTCATCGTAGATGTACATTACGAAACCTTCCGCGCCACGGTGATCTGTCCATGCCTCGAAGTCGAACCCGTTGACCCTTCCGGCGAGCCCGTTGTCATTGGCAAACCGGGTGCCGTATCTACCGTCAAACCTGTGCAAAACCTGCGGCCCGCCGCCGCCCCCGACAATACCAAGCAGTTCCTGTATGGATCTGCCGCCTATCGAAATGCCGGTAACGGTATAGTCAAAATGCTCCCCCGGGTCTGTCCCCAAAAACGGGAGGCTAAAATTGGCCCAGTCGGGGACATTAACAGCAACATCGCCGGGAATAGTTACAGTCCATGTCCCGCCTGCCGTGAAAAATGTATTAACATTTGGATCAAGGCCCTGCGTCTGCATTAGCCCCGCTGCAGCCGCCGTACCGCTTATCGCGATATCGGGGGGAGGGGTGCCGCCATACAAGCGGCGTAAGTTGATAACGTCAAAACCCAAACCGTTGTTATGGTCATGCTGACCCGTACCGCGCCCGGACACCAGGATTCCATTGGGTGTGGGCGTCAATGTCGCGCCCCTGCTGCCTATGTAGGCAGAATTTATCACTGCCCGCCATATATCGATCGGATCGAGATCGACCCCAGGTGCCATTATTACCGGAGTCGGCGCACTGGTAATGCTGCCCAGGATACCTTCGCGGGTTACCCTTACGGTAATGGCATGGAGCGCGTCCGCAGACTGCAATACATAGCTGCGGCCTGTCGCGCCGGCGATGCTTTCGGACCCCCTTCTCCACTGAAGGGAGACGGCTCCCCCCGTGCCATCAAGAGAGTATGTTGCCGTCAGCATCTCGCCCACCTGTGGCGTACCGGCAATGGTTACCTGTCCCTCCAGAACGGGAAGATAATGGTCGGATCCCCCGCGAATTACCGTCAGATCTGTAACGGTAAATACCGCGCCGGCAGTGTTTCCCCTAACCCTAATTGCCTGAGGGTCGGCGTTCGTGATCGCATTCACGTCGTTCTCGGTTAGGGTGTGCTGGAACACAAATCTGTCCCCGGCCGAAACAGAGGCCGTGAAACCGCCAAGCGGGCTCCAGCCGCCGTGATTAATGTTGAGCAATATTGTATTGTCCGCCCCGGCAATTCCGACTACCCGTATAAAATCGCCGGGTTGGAAGTCAAAGCCGGGATGCCGAAGGTCAAAGCCCGCCCAGTTCGCGTAAGGCGTAACCCTAAGCGCGTTTCTGCCTTGGTATTCGGCTGTTTCAATGGACACGTCGGTGGCATAACCTGCTCGCTCCAAGTACGGCCAGACATGGTCCCAGGGCTGGCCCGGTGACATATCTTGAATATCCCTATTCGAGGCCAGATCGAAAAGCGTCACTGCCTCCAACTCGCCGCCTATCACACGGATGGTGGCATTGGTAGAGGCAAAATCGCCCCTTGAAGTAAAATTGCAGTTGTTGAACGTGCCAAACTGGGCCGCCGTGGCACAACAGCATCTTTCCAATGAAGCACCACCCCAGTTGGCTATGTTTCTTAAAACCTCTTCCGCATCGGTGCCGTAAATAACCCCGTCGGACATTTGAAAAACGCCCTCGTAGCCAACACCCACGCCACCGCCAGAGCTGGCAGCAGCATTGCCCGAAATTCCACCGCCACTCATGATAAACGTTCCCCTCACATACACACCACCACCGCCGGAGTTAAGGGTAGCATTCCCGGTAATTTCCCCGCCACTCATGATGAATGTTCCTGTACCACCAACATAAACACCGCCGCCATTCCAATCAGCGACATTATAGGAAATCATTCCATTGTGCATGGCGAATGTCCCGTTTGAACTCACATTGACACCGCCACCAGCCCCAGCGACATTATAGGAAATCGTTCCATTGTGCATGGTGAATGTCCCGTTTGAACGCACATTGACACCGCCGCCATCCCAGCCATAAGAAATATTGCCGGTAATCTTTGACCCGTCACGCATAATAAGGGTGCCGCCGTCCACTCGTACCAATGCCTGGGTGTTACCGACCCTGCCCTGCAGCGTGATGTTGCCGCCCAGTTCCAGCGTAACGCCGGAGCCTACGGTAAAGAGGCTTCCGGTTCGCCAAGGGGCAAGGTTTACGGTGCGAGCATCGCCAAGGCCACGCAGGACGATAGTAATGTCATGAAAGTCCAGCCAGTGGGGTTCAAGGGTTTCATCGACAGGTACATAGATATGGTATGTAACACCACTCTGCGCATGATCCCGAAGGTAAGCAAGTCGCATGGCCAGATACCCAAGTTCGGGTGCGGAAAGACCACGGTCAAAGGTAATTGTAATCGAATATGAATCGCCTACGGTCACGGCCACCGTATTGGGATGGTCATAGCCAGGGTCAGATTGCGACCAGTCGAACTGGATAGAGGAGCGGTTTCTGACATGCCCCGCAATGGCGGACTTTACAGAGGGCTGATCCGGAAAGTTTTCGGCGTTAATAAGTTCGTTCGGAAAGGCCATGCGAATCAACGCGGCATCGACCAGCGCTTCCAGATTGTGTGGGGTTCCTGCGGTAGACTGTACAACATTGAACCAATAGATAATGCCGGTACGGTCAGTGGCATGAAAATTGTCAGGATTGACGCCGACGATCCCCAGGTGGCTAAAATGCCCCACCGTGATTCCTACAGTGTCAAAATCCCACGATTGCGACTCGCTGTCCCATGCGGAAAGGATATATCGTCGCAGCGAAACGGGAAAATGGGCCAGCGTAAACTCTTGCGTAAAGTCGCTTTCCATGTCTCGGTACACATGCAGGATCTCGTGTATCACGGCTTCTTCCCAATGGTTGTTCATAAGCGTAAAGGTCACGCGGTACTGGCCTGCGGGCATGTCATCAAATTCGCCAGGGTTTTCGGTTGTCGATCCGTCGCCCAAATTCCACTCATCGACAAAGTAAAAAGTCCCCCAATCCGTTTCGTCGCCCCCGCTAATCCGCCAGATGGCCATTCTTGCGTAGACGATGCTGTCTTCGATATAGGGACGCAAGATTATGTTCCAGCTAAACGTTCCGTAGTAGCCGGCGTTCTCTATCGGGGAAAGCGCCACGTTGCCGCCAACGGTTTGCCCCGGAGTCACGGTAAAATTAAGCCTGCCGCTCGCCACCGGAGTCATATCGCCGGGCAGATATGCGGTTACGTCCAGCCTCCAGTTTCCCGCATCCAAGTCGATCGTGTAGGAAGTGCCATGCAGGGTATCGTCAAAGCAATTGTTGCGGCCGGACAAATCCGTAAACTGAAGCCCGAATCTGTCGAAAGGGGTCGGCGAACCCGGCATAATCGTCCGTTCCAAACCCTGCCCGTTTATCGTAAGCGAAAAGGTGCCGGTTCTGGTTTCCGTCCCCGTCCCCGGCCCCGTCACCGTTCCGCGCCCCGGCGGGTCAAGCGGGTTTCGGCAGCCGGGCAAAAGCAACAGGGCGCTTGCGACAAGCAATATTGCGAAAACGTTTTTAACACTGGCCCCTTGCGTGCCACGGTTTAACAGGTGCATATTTGTCATCTCTCGTTCCTCCTTATTTTACAGCCTTACCGTGACGGCAATGCGCTTGCTGTTCTGTACGCCGCCCCTGTCAACGATTACCGTCACAAAATGCGTCCCTATACGGTCACCAAAGAAGTCTGTATCCAGGGTTAGGGTTTGCGCGTAATTCCCAGAAACTACCCACAATTCCGTAATTTCGCCATGGGCAGCGAGCCACCTGATACTGTCGAACTGCTCAGGGGCGGACACGGTAATGGTCGTCGAGCTTGGGTGCGTAGTTCCCAGAATACTTATAGTCGGGCCCTCTATTTCCTCCATATCCACCTGTATGCCCGGCGCAAAGGTAATGGCAAAGGTTCTCGATCCGGTATATTCCAGAACGCCGTCCGTAAAATGCAGGGTGTATCTGGTGGAAACCAGCCAGTTGGCGGGCGCTGTACCCCACCAGGCGGTGCTGTCCGAACGGACATACAGGGCCGAGCTCGCCTCGGTGCCGGCCGTGTTTCCGCTGGCCGGCGGTGTCGCGTCAATGCCATAAACAACCCCGTCGGTCATGTTAAAGAATCCATCCGGACCGGCGACACGCACGCCGCCGCCAAGTGACTCGGCGCGATTGCCCAGAATTGTCCCGCCGTGCATGTAAAACGTGCCGTTGCCGGCGCTAACCCCGCCACCATAAGCATTCGCGGTATTGTTGGAAATTGTCCCGGCAAACATCGTAAAGATGCCACCGTTGATGGAATTCACGCCGCCGCCATTGTTGCCCGCATTGTTGTTGGATATTGTCCCGTTGTACATGGTAAACGTGGTTTCAGGGGTGGCAAGCTGTACGCCACCGCCGTTTGCGTGTGCGGTGTTGCCATAGATTGTCCCGTTGTGCATCGTAAATACCCCAGCATCGCCTAGCTGCACGCCGCCGCCGCTCTCACCTGCCGTGTTTTCACGGATTTGCCCGCCGTGCATGTTAAAGCTTCCCCTCCAGATATTCACGCCACCGCCATGGCCGCCGCCCGTGGCAGTGTTTCCGGAGATAATCCCGCCGATCATGTTGAAGGTTCCAAGACCGATATGTACGCCCCCACCATTGTTTGCCGTGTTCCCTAAGATATTCCCGCCGTCCATGGTAAACATGCCGTTGCTGCCAATATTCACGCCGCCGCCGTCCGTGATCGAAGTGTTGCCGGAAATATCCCCGTTGCTCATGAAGAATGTCCCAACGCCTTCAACATGCACCCCGCCGCCGGCGGGCCAGTTATTATTGATGTTGCCGGAAACATGGTTGTCCGATATTGACCCGTTGTTCATAAAGAATACCCCGGCGACATTAACCCCGCCACCGCCGGCCCAGCCACTGGGAGAAGTCGCGGTATTGCCGGAGATAACCCCGTTGTTCATGGTAAACATCCCGCCCTCGTCAACGCGAACGCCGCCGCCGCTCGATCCGGCGTTATTGGTGTTGCCGATAATTCTTGCCGTCGGCGCGTTCATCGTGAACGTTCCATCCGACTGCACCAGCACCAAGGGCGCGGTGTTCGTGGTCAGGCCGTGCAGGGTGACATTGTCGCCAAGCGTCAGGCTGGTTCCGGGGCCAACGGTAAACAGGCTTCCCGGGCCGGCAACGGTTACGGTGCCCGGCGCGGTTCCGCGCAGAAGCACGTTTACGATCCTGTTGTCAAACGTCAGATCATGGGGGGCAAGGGTTTCGGCGGGAAGTATCTCGACAAGATAGTGCCTGCCGGTTCCCGCGTTCGCGTGCAGCCATCCAAGCTGCTCGGCCAGGGATGTGCCGACTGCCCGTATGGGGTTGTCCGGGGTTCCCTCCCCACCCTGCCCGGCCGGGATCCAGTTGGCGGTAACGGTTATCGCCGCGTTAGGCATCGTAAATAAGGCGGTGCCTGGGCTGCTAGCGTCCACGAACGTCACCGCCGGCGAGCTTGTCCAGCCGGCGAACGTGTAGCCCGGGCGAGTTCCCGCGTTGATCGCTACGATTGCCCCGGCTACCTGGTTGGCCACGGTTGTCGTCCCATCCGGCCGAACGTCCACCATGGTGACGGTATGGGTCGCCGCCCCGGTATCCGGAAACACCGCGGTTACAACGCCGGAGTTTGCCGCGTTGACAACGGTCGTAGCCCCCGCGACGGTAAAGAAGTTCGCCGCCACGCCATCCAGGGTAAAGCCTTCCCTGGCCGTCAGGGTTATGGTTGCCGTATACGCGGTTCCGGCGACAAAACCTCTCGTAACGGCAGCCCATGCAACGGTCCCCGTAAACTGCAGTGTTTCGGTAATCACCGTCACCGGCGTTGCCCCGATGGCCGGGGCAGTTACGCCCTGTATCTCCGCGATATTGACGGGTACAAGGTCGGCGCTCCAGCTGGCGGTAACGGTCACCGCCGAACCGGGCATCGTAAAGGTAGTGCTTGCGCTGCTAGCGTCCGCGAACGTCACCGCCGGCGAGCTTGTCCAGCCGGTGAACGTGTAGCCCGGGCGAGTTCCCGCGTTGATTGGCACGATTGCCCCAGCTGCCTGGTTGGCCACGGTTGTCGTTCCGCCCGCCCAAATGCCCGACATGGTGACGGCGTGGGTGGCAATTACCTCGAACGACACGGTATTGCTCGCCGTCCTGCCGTCGCCGTAACTTACGATGATTGTGGCGCCGTGAGTTCCGGCGCCTAATCCAGCCTGCGGGCGCACCGTAATGGTCGCGCTGCCGCCGGCCGCGATGGAAGTTACGGCGGTATGATTGCCCAGTTCAAACGAGCCGGGATTGTCCCCGCCAAGAGCAATATTCGTAACGTTTGCCGTACCCGTGCCGGTGTTCGTTATCGTCACGTTTCGCGCCGCCGGCCGCTCGTAGCCAACCAAAACGGAGTCAAAAACCGGGCGCGAAACGATAAGATTCGGCGTGTCGGGATCCAGGGCCGTAAACACCGCCCTGATTGTCACCGCGCCGCCCGGCATGGTGAACGTGGCCGGGTTTGCCGTCGGGCTGGAAAGGATTGCCCCGCCGCTGACAACCTGCCACTCTGTAAGCCCATGGCCCGTGCCCGGCTCGGCGGAGATGCTCACCGTCGCGCCCTGTGCGGCACTTGCGGGATGGGCGCTTGCCGTGCCGTTGCCTTCTATAACAAAGTCGATATTGTATGTGGGAACACCGGCCGCCCCCGTAGCCGGGAACGTCGCGGTTACGACGCCGGAGTTTGCCGCGTTGACAACGGTCGTAGCCCCCGCTACGGTAAAGAAGTTCGCCGGCACGCCCTGCAGGGTAAAGCCTTCCCCGGCCGTCAGGGTTATGGTTGCCGTATACGCGGTCGCGGCCGCGAAAACGCCGCCCGTAACGGCGGGAGCCCATGCAACGGTTCCCGTAAACTGCGCCGTTCCGGGAATCGTCGCCACCGGTGTCGCGCCGGTGGCCGGGACAGCCACGCCCTGTATCGCCGCGATACTGACGGGTACGGGTACGGCTCCGGTTACCGTAACCCTGGCCGTTCCGCTTATGTTGGTGTTAAACATCGAAGTCGCCCGCACCGTAAGGAATTCGGCACCCTCGCCGGGCGAAACGGCAAGGCGGCCGTTTTGCTGGATAACGGTTCCCGCGTCCTGGTTCCCCTCGACCCTCCAGATAACTTCTTGCGGCGGGTTGTAGGTTCCAATGACCAAATGGGAAAAATCCTGCGTCCCGCCCCGCGCGACACTGGTCTGCCCGGGGATTACCTCAACGCCGGTCACGGTCGGCCTGGTCAAACCAATCCCGTCACACCCCGTTGCCAAAAGCCCGATCAGCACCGTAAGTGCGCACCCTATGCCGAAGAATCCGAGTCTGCTTTTAACGCTGCCTTTCACAATGAACTCCTTTTATTGCGTCCACCGAAGCCTTTCGAACGGCGGCGCGAAAATTTGCCTGCCTAGCGATTACTGGAAGTTTATCATGGAAAAAAGCCCATATCAACTCCAGCCGTGTTTTTGCCCCCAATTCGGCCTAGGGCGAGGTTTTTTGAACGAAAAGCGGTCTCCGGGGTATTCCCGAAAAATTCCGGCTTGACTTCCGGCAAGCCAGGGGGTATAATTTTTACCATGAATTTGAAATCGGTACTCACGGAAGACACCGTCTGCCTTCACCTGAAAGGCACCACCAAGAACGAAATAATCAGCGAACTGCTTGATATACTTGTAACCTCGGGCAAGATTTCCGACAAGGAAGCCGCCCTGACCGCCGTAATGAACCGCGAGCAGAAAATGTCCACGGGCATGAAGCACGGCATCGCCATCCCCCACGGAAAAAGCACCTGCGTCGATGACCTTGTCGCCTGTATCGGGGTTTCCGACAATCCGGTGGACTTCGATTCCCTGGACAACGAGCCATGCAGGATTTTTATCCTGACGCTTTCCCCGGTGGAAAAAACGGGCCCGCACCTGCAGTTCCTTGCCGAGGTAAGCCAGCTTTTCAAAAGCGCCGACAAGCGCAAGGAGATTATAGGCGCAGAATCGGCCCAGACGATAATCAAGGTTCTTTCCGAGTAGGCTGCCACGCCCGCCGCCATTCGCCGACACTCGCTATTACAAGGAAGCCCCCATGCCTATTGAACTACTGGCTCCAGCAGGATCGCCCGAGGCGTTAGACGCCGCCGTCGGGGAGGGAGCCGACGCCGTATACCTTGGCCTTAAGACCTTCAACGCCCGCCTAAGAAGCGCCAACTTTACCTACGCCCGTTTCGAGGCCGCCCTGCGAGCGTTTAGGCGCATGGGGAAAAGGATCTACGTGGCGGTAAACACGGTTTTCGAGCAGCGCGAGGCGGATCGGGTGTACCAGCTTCTTAGGTACCTTTCCGCCATGGGCCCGGACGCGCTGATCGTGCAGGACCTTGGCGTCGTGGCGATGGCGCGATCCCAGTTCCCCGGGCTAAAGCTGCACGCGTCGACCCAGATGAACGTCGCGTCCGGCAGGGGCTGCAACGCCCTTTCGCGGCACGGCGTTTCCAGGGTGGTGCTGGCGCGGGAGCTTTCGCTGGATGAGCTGCGGTCGGTCCGCTCCGAGACCAACGTGGAGCTGGAGGTTTTCGTGCACGGCGCATTGTGCGTCGGCGCTTCCGGGCTGTGCCTGTTCTCCAGCTTTTTGGGCGGCAAGTCGGCAAACCGGGGGATGTGCACGCAGGCCTGCCGCCGGCTGTACCACAGGGGCGGCACGGAAAGCGACGGCCTGGAAAGCGGGTACTATTTCAGCCCCGCCGACCTGCAGCTTTTGGAGCACCTGCCCGCGCTTGCCGACGCGGGGATAAACGCCGTCAAAATCGAGGGGCGCATGAAAAGCGCCGAGTACGTGGGCGCGGTGGTGTCCGCCTACCGGCTTGTGCTGGACGCGATTGCCGAAAGCGGCGGCGGCGACGACGACAGGGTTCGGCAGAGCATAGAGAAGGGGCGGGGAATTCTGCGGGGCGACTTTGCCCGGAGCAAGACGACGTTTTACTTTAACGCGGACTTCCCGGCGGGAACGGGCGGCGGCGTGGACTGGCTGAACCCGGTTCAGGACGGCGGCACGGGGATAAGCCTGGGCGCGCTGCGAAGGGTACAGGGCAGGGACGGCGAAAGGCTGGGCTTTGTCCGCACGGCCAATTCGCCGCCCGCCATGGGCGATTCGATACGCCTGCACAAAAGCGACGATTCGGCCAGGGTTTCGCACAAGCTGCAGCATGTCGAGGCGGCCAAGGGGGGCGACGGGTACTGGATTTCAATCCCCGACGGCTTCGACCTTGGCGACCGCGTGTACCTTATCCAGACCAGGGCAAGGCGCTACAGGCCGGTAACCCCCGCCGACGCCAAGGGCAGCCGCGGGCCGGGGCACGACAAGGCGCCGGTACCCCTGGTGGTTATCGGGGCGAAACATACCGGGGGATCCTCGCCCAAAAACAAAAAAGACCGGCCGAGTGCCGGTTTCCCGGAGGGGCTGTACGTGGCGGTTTCCCGCACGGAGGATCTGTACGTCGTGCAGTCGTCCAGGCCGGCGAAGGTCATCCTGGATCTTAACCGCAAGACCGCCGGGCATCTGCTGGAAAGAGCCGAGCCCCTGCCCTTTAAGCCGGCCGACCTTATCCTTTCGCTGGATCCGTATTTCCCCCAGGCCACCGCGCAGGCTCTGGCCGACGAGATACCCGGGCTGGTCGATTTGGGCTACAGGCAGTTCGTGGCGAACAACCCCGGGCATTTCCCCCTCTTCAAGGACGTTCGCCCCGAGATCCGGATCGTCGCCGGCCCCTGGCTGTACATGTTCAACACCTGGGCGATGTCGTTTGTCGCGTCGCTTGGGGTGGACGGGTTTGTCTCGCCGCTGGAAAACAACCGGCAAAACCTGGAGCGCACCCTGGGCCCGGACGGCCGCCGGTCGTTAAAGGACAGGGTCTTCGTGCCGGTCTTCGCCTGGCCGCCGCTGTTCCACATTCGCGCAAACCTTGCAAGGCAGTACGACTTCAAGGCGTTTTCGGACAGCAGGGACGAGAATTTCCTGCTCGCCGGCGGCCCCGAAGGCTCCAGGGTTTTCCCGGCGAAGCCGTTTTCGATAACCGACAAGATTTCCTTTTTGCAGGACTCCGGCTTCAGGCGTTTTATCGTGGATCTTAGCGGACTGCCGCTAAGGAAAACCGACTACAAGGATCTGATGCGGGCGATAAGCCAAGGGGCTCCCCTTCCCCGGATGAGCCGGTTCAACTGGAAGGACGGGTTTTTCACCGAGGAGCAACGGGACCGCCCCCCAAGGCAACAGCCTACAGCCTGAACCCCTGCTCCGCCGCCTGCGACAGCTTCATCTTGATAAAGCTGTTTTCCTTTTTCAGCTTAGAGATCTCGTACTGCTGGGACTTTACCGTCTCGACAAGATCGCCCTGGCTAAGCGCGCCCGAGTGCAAAAGCTCCTCAAGGTATTCCATCTTGTGCCCGAAATCGACCTCCGCCTCGACCCCCGCCTCCTGAAAGCTGCTCTCTATCTGCTTTTCGTCGGGCAGGGCGGAATCGTCCGCGCTCTGCAGTATCTTGTCGGCGATGCGGTATACCGCCTGGGACAGCACCGATTGGGGTTTGTACATGACTATGGGCAGGCGAGAGGCCAGCGCCACGTCCTGCATGGTATCCCGGTAGATTACCCCAAGGTGCTCGATCTGAAGGCTAAGGTACTCCTCGCAGGACCGGCGAATCTTCATCGCGACGTCGGCGTCCTTGGGATCGTCCATCATGTTCACGATAAGCCTGGGGCGCAGCCGCGCGAGCCTGTCGCAGAAGGCGTTGTAGGAATTCGGATCGATATCGCGAATCTCCGGCAGTATCCTGGGAATGTACTGCCTTTGCGGCCCCGAACCGCTGGCGCGTATTTTTTCCAGGTGCTTCCACGCGGCGGACTTATGGGGAAACGTGGTGAACATAAGCCGGAAGACGGTGTTCTTTAGAAAAACGTAGGCGTTCAGCACCGCGGTGACGGCCGGGGAGGCGACGATTATGCCCTGCCCGGAAAGAAGAAAAAAGTCCAGGATGGACTGGTGGGTCCCCGCGCCGAGATCCAGGATCAGCACGTCCGTGCTGTCCTGCAGGGCGACGAACCTTTTTACCAGGGCCTTAAGCTGGAAGGCCTTTAGGTTGGCCATCCCGGGAATCTCCGTGTCCCCGGGAATAAACCTAAGGCCGGGCACGCCGGTTTCGGTAATCACGTCGGCAAAATTCGATTTTGTGTTGTTCAGGAAGGTCCCAATCCCCTTCTTTGGGGCCTGGTGCCCCAGCACAAGGTGCAGGTTCGAAGCCCCAAGGTCGAGATCCGCGACCACCACCCTCTGCCCGGCCTGGGCGAAAGCCACGGCAAGGTTCGCGGACACCAGGGATTTCCCCACGCCGCCTTTCCCACTTGCTACAGGAATAATACGCATTTTAACCTCCGTTTATTGACGCATAACTCTAAGCGCGAGCCACGCCGAAAACATGTCCCCCGGTACCAGCAAAAGAACGATACCCGACGCAAAAAACCGCTCCGTACCGACTATCAATTCCCTTATGATATAATTATCCGCGAAAAAAATCCATAACAGCGTGGTCATTACGCCCAGCCCCTTTCCCACAAGGTAAAGCGGGCCGTAAACGCGGTAACGGGGCATGTCCAGCAGCCAAAACAGTGCCATCAGGAAAAAAAGCGCGCCCGGCGTAACCAGCGACAGCAACGGAAAGGGCGCCAGCCCGCCAAGCTGCAACTGCAAGAAAGCCCCCGTCAGAAAAACAAGCCGCACAAGCTCGTAAGCGCACAGAACGCCCCTGTGGGGAAGAGATGTTTCCATAGGTACAAAAGTAAGGGAATCTTGGGATTTTTTCAAGCCTGGGCAAAACGGTGGCCGGAAACTTGACAAAAGCGCCGCGCCGCGGTATATTATAGTTGAACGGTTGCTCAACCATTCAATCTACAACCTACGGGGAGGCCACTATGGAAGCGGATCGATGCGACTGTCCGGTCATACACGAGGACGTCGTAAAAAAGGTAAAAAAACGGATGCCTAGGGAAGAGCGGCTCTTTGACCTGGCGGAACTGTTCAAGGTATTCGGCGATTCCACCCGGGTGCGAATCATCAGCGCGCTACTGCACGAGGAACTGTGCGTCTGCGACATCGGCGCGCTCCTGGGCATGAGCAAGTCGGCGATTTCGCACCAGCTTAGGATTCTGCGGCAGAGCAGGCTGGTAAAGAACAGGCGCGACGGTAAAATCGTGTTCTACTCGCTGGACGACAAACACGTCGAGGAAATTTTCAGGCAGGGGCTTGCCCACGTAAGCGAGGACGCGCAATGAAAAACACCGACGGATGCTGCACTTCGGGAAACGCCGGCGCGAAAAAGGGAACGGGCGACACGGCAAGCGGGTCGAAAATCGTTTGGCTGGCCACCGGGACGGCCACGTTTTTCGCGGGCATACTTTTTGAATATATCCTTGGCGCAAACGCCGGCGGACACGTCGCGCTGGGCCTATTCGCCCTTAGCTATCTGCTGCTCGGCCACAAGGTTCTTCTGCGGATGGCCAGGAACATAGCCAGGGGACAAATCTTTGACGAAAACTTTCTTATGGGGGTCGCGACCCTCGGCGCAATCGCCATCGGCAAATACGCCGAGGCCGTCACCGTCATGCTGTTCTACCAGATAGGCGAGTTTTTTCAGGAAATGGCCGTGGCAAAATCGAAAAGGCGAATCGGCGATCTTATGGACATTCGCCCGGACTACGCCAACCTGAAAAAGGACGGGCGGATTGCCAGGGTCGATCCGGGGATCGTGCGGATCGGGGATCTGTTCGTGGTAAAACCCGGGGAAAAGATTCCCCTGGACGGCGTTGTCGTGGAAGGCGAGGCCATGCTGGACACCACGGCGTTGACCGGGGAATCGGTCCCGCGAAAAGCGTCCGTGTACGACGCCGTTCTGTCGGGCTGCATAAACCAGAACGGCGTCCTGGTTATACGCGCCACGCAGACCTTTGGCGAATCGACCGTGTCAAAGATACTCGACCTTGTTGAAAACGCCGCCAACAAAAAAGCCCCGACGGAAACGTTTATAACAAAATTCGCCAAATACTACACCCCCACGGTGGTGGGATTCGCGGTACTGCTTGGAACCATTCCGCCGCTGTTTTTAGGCGGCGAGTGGTTCGACTGGATCAGCCGCGCCCTGATATTCCTTGTCATATCCTGCCCCTGCGCCTTGGTGGTGTCCATCCCCCTTGGTTTCTTCGGCGGGATCGGCGGGGCCTCGAAAAGGGGAATTTTGGTAAAGGGCGGAAACTACCTGGAAGCCCTTGCCAACCTGGACCTGGTCGTGTTCGACAAGACGGGCACGCTGACCAAGGGCGTGTTCAAGGTCACGTCCGTGCAGCCGGACAACGGCTTTAGCGAAGGCGAACTGCTGGAACTGGCGGCCCATGCGGAAGCCTTTTCAAACCATCCCATTGCCGTGTCCATTCTAAAGGAATACGGCAAGGAAATCGACAAGGATAGCCTAACACAGTACGAGGAGATCGCGGGCCATGGGGTAAGCGCCGGCGTAAAAGGGCAGGCAGTCCTGGCCGGAAACGAAAAGCTGATGAACAAAATGGGGGTCGCGTTTGCGGAATCCCAAGGCATCGGCACAAAAGTGTACGTTGCGGCGGGCGGCGTATATGCGGGCTGCGTCGTGATCGCCGACGAGATAAAGCCGGACAGCCACGGCCTTGTCGCCTCGCTAAAAAAACTGGGCGTCAGAAAAACCGTCATGCTGACGGGCGACGCGCCCCAGATCGCCGAAGCCGTCGCAAGGGAATTGCAGGTGGACGAAATGCACGCCGGCCTGTTGCCACAGCAGAAGGTAGAGAGGGTCGAAATGCTGGGCAAACAGAAACTGCCCAAAAAGACCTTGGCCTTTGTGGGTGACGGCATTAACGACGCGCCGGTTTTGGCGATGGCCGACGTGGGCGTCGCGATGGGCGGCCTTGGTTCGGACGCCGCAATCGAAGCCGCCGACGTGGTGCTGATGACCGACGAGCCTGCAAAACTGGTGGAGGCCGTAAAGGTCGCCCGCTTTACCAAGCGCGTCGTATGGCAGAACATCGTGCTCTCGCTGGGGATCAAATTTCTGTTCCTGTTTCTTGCAACATTGGGCGTGTCATCCCTATGGGAGGCGGTTTTTGCCGACGTGGGCGTGTCGCTGATTGCCGTCTTTAACAGCTTGCGGGTGATGAGAAAATGAGCCTAGGCTATGCAACGCGTTCGCATTCCACGGCAGGGTATCCGAGATCCACCAGCCTTATCGCAAGGATCGGCTTTAGGATATTCCGTTAGCGAGGCCATAGGAAGCGTTGGCTTATTGCGAGTACAGCCAACGCCTCCTTTTCCCCGCCCACGAGACAAGCGCCAGCACCGCGTTTTCCTGCTCTATAGGGGTAAGTTTCCGGTACGCATTTATCAGCTTAATTTCATCTTCGTTTAACCCTTCCTGGTTAAGACCGGTTATTAGAAACTCCGCCGAGGTTTCAAGCAGCTTTGCGATCTCGATTCCTTCCCTTAGATCGGGGTAAGTCTTGCGGGTCATCCATTTTTTGAATGTGCTTAGGGGAACACCAATTTTACCGGCAACCCATTCCTGAGTGGTGTTTTGGGCTCTGATTACGTTTCTTAGCCTCATCCAGAAATCCATACGGTAATTTTATCTTTCCAAACAGAGCAAAAATGGTGTTTTTTGCTTGACACAGTTCCAAATTTGGGTTTACAATGCCGTATGTGGAAGAATATTTGGAACCATTTGCCACTGCCATGAGCAATTTTGGATACCAATTGTGTTTCGTATGAAACATTCAAACAGACGGCGGGAAAGACCGCAAGGAGAGTTTTCATGAAGAAAGGGATTTTTAGTTTGGCAATGTTGGCGGTTTTGATTTCATCTGGGGTGATACTGGTAAGTTGCGGCAACGAAAGGACACTTGTTGGAAGATGGGAGCTGCATGACGACACAAATGCCCCACGGGGTATAGTGGACGGATTCGAGTTCATTTCAGACGGCACTGGCACTATGGAAGGATCGAGAATAACATGGTCTGCAGAAGATGGGCGTATAACAATTCGCAACCCCCCTTGGGGATCGCAGACTGTCGAGTATGAATTGTCACGTTCAACCCTTACATTGTTCCATAACAGAGCGGCCAATTCATTTGCCGTTTACAGAAGGGTAAGGCAATAAGATTTTGCAGCGCAGGGCGTTATTCAGTGTTCCAAATATCGGGGATGGTGTCAGACGCGAAATTTCCAACTTGAAAAAATTTCCGTTATGGAAATTTTAAACATGTCGGCGGCGACAATAACACCGCAAAGGAGTTTTTATGAAGATGAAGAAAATTCGGCTTGCTGCTCTGTTGGTTTCTGTTGTGGTTGTCAGTTTGGGATTTATCTCATGCGGGGAGATGGCGACTTTGCAGATAGAAAATGACACAGGCGCGGCGCAAACTTTCTGGCTCAGATTTGACGGCGAGTATGAGGATAGCGCTCGTACCATGGCACCTGGCGGAAGGGCCACGTTTAACAGGAGTAATGGATTCACGGTTGAATTCCGGCGCATCAGGACTGGGTTATTAGATGGGACTTTGTGGAATTATTACAGGACTTCAGTAACACCAGGAGAGACTGTGACAGTCATGCTTTCTGATGTCTTTTGACCTTCGGTTTTCCAAATTAGGATAACTGTCAAACCACCAGGAAACGAGTTCCCCGGTCTCCAACCGTGTCCGGGGAACTGGCTTCGCGAAGGCCATGGGTCAATTTGGATGCTTCGGCGGGAAGGCGATCTTGACAGGCATTTTAACGTGGGTGTATAGTGGCAGTATGGGAATCCACCTTAGAGTTTTCCGAATGCGCGGCCTAAAATTTTGCGCCATCGCCATGGTTTCGCTAGCCGGGCTTTCGATTGCGGCTTGCCAGAACGTGCTGTCGGACGATGCCCGGGAGCTTGCGGGGTCGGTCAGCATAACCGGGATCCCCAGAGTGGGGGAAACGCTGGGCGTAAACCTAAGGAACCTTGACGGCAGCGGGAACGTTTCCTTTGAATGGATGGCGGACGGCCATCCATTCGCCAACAACCGCGGCGCGACCTTGCATCTTGGCCCACTCCATGCGAACAGAACCATTACGGTAGCGGTAACCACCTCTGACAATTACGGCGGCGTTACCAGTTTGCCGGCGGGTCCGGTAATCGCCGCAGACGGAACCCTGCCCCCGCTTACGGGATCGGTGGGCATAACCGGGATCCCCAGGATGGGACAAACGCTTAGGGCAAACACAGGCTATCTTGGCGGCAGCGGAGCCGTTTCCTACGAGTGGAAAATAGACGGCACCCAATTCGAAAACAGGCACGGAATGATCCTGCCCCTGGACGGACTCCATAGGGACAGGGTCGTTTCGGTAACGGTAAGGCGCAAACACAATTCAGGCAGCGTCACCAGCGAACCCGTCGGTCCCGTTGGGGACGGAACGGCAACCGCACTTACAGGATCAGTTAGCATAACCGGGAGCCCGCACGTTGGGCAGACGCTAAGGGCAAATGTAGGCAACCTTGGCGGCAGCGGGGAAATTTTCCACGAATGGATGGTGGGGAACGAGACGGTCGGCACCGGCGGAACCCTGTTTCTGATACCCGGCGATATAGGGCAAACCGTAACCGTAACGGTAATGCGCAAGAACAATTCCGGCAACGTTACAAGCCCGTCGGCCGGCCCGGTAACCCAAAAGCCCATGCTTACGGGAACAGTCGGCATAACCGGAACGCCGCGGGCCGGGCAAACGCTTAGGGCAAACACCGCCCGCCTTGGCGGCAGCGGAGCGATGTCCTTCGAATGGAGAGTGGGGGACGTCATCGTCGGCACGGGCAATGCGTTGCCATTGGTGGACGCCCATGCAGGGCAGATGGTAACCGTAACGGTAACCCGCGCCAACAATGCCGGCAGCGTTACCAGTCCACCGGTCGGTCCGGTAGCCAGTGTAGCCCTGCCGCAACCGGCACCCATAACCATAACAGTTACGGGGATACCCGGGCGTTATATTGGCCTCTGGGGAGCTATAGATCTGGAGTCCAACTGGGCAGGCCATCCTTATTGGGTCGCCGAATCTGATTGGCAAGAGATAACCGGTCCCTCGGTAATGTTTGAGATGTATACCATGGACGGGGCACCGTTTAACGTAGCAGGGACCTATAGGATCCACCTTAGCATTGACAATGATTACGAACCAGTGGGCGATTATTCCGTTATAAGGGGTCTCTCCGCCGGGAACAACTCCATACCGTTTACGGCCTTTTCCCTGGTTTTTTCCATCTTTTCCGAAAACTTGGACTCCACCGAAGAAGGGATAAGATCCGGCGGTTCCCGTGCAAGAACGCGCCGCTAGCGGTAAAAACGGCGAGCCTTGGACACCGCCTAATTGACTTTGCGGAAGCATCTCTGTTACAATAGTAAACATAGGTACATTCCGCGCCGGCCAGCACCGCGCATAAGGAGGTTGTATGTTCCTACGTGTCGTTTCCATACTTTTCATGACGGCGGTATTTTTCGTTCCGCTTTCCGCGCAGGCACAAGCCATGCGAACCCTTGACGCCGCGGTGCGGGACGGCGCCAGGCATCTGCAGGATCGCATTCCCGGCGGCACCCGAGTGGCGATTGTCACGGTGCAGGGCGAGGATCAGGATGTCGGTGATCTAGTGCTAAGAAAACTCGGCGAAGTTCTGGTGAACGCCAACAGGCTTATAGTGGTCGAGCGCGATTCGTCGGCGTTGGCCGCCATCGATCAGGAAATGAACCGCCACTTGAATTTTTACGTCAGCCAGGAAACCGAGCTTTCCATCGGAAGGCAGCTTGGTGCCGAGGTCATCATCTCGGGTTCGATGGCCCGTGCCGGGCAGAACTGGCGGCTGGAAGTGAACGCCGTAACCGTGGAAACCGCCCAGCGGGTGGTGCAGTGGTCGGCGGCGAACATCCACCCGGATCCCGCCTGGGATGCCAGCGCTCAACTGCCGGTTGCAGCCCAGCAACCAGCTACAGTCCAACCGCCGCCTGCCGGATCCGGTTTTGTTGAACGGCCTATCACGAATAGCCCGCCCCCTGCCGCCCGCCCCCCGGCCGGTGGCAGACCGCCGCACCGAGGCCGGCCGCCAGTCAACTAACGCCAACAAACAACGACAGTCGGAGTAGGTTCAGGTCATGCGAACCTGAACCACTTAAAGTCGAAGTTGCACCCGGGCAAAAAGATGAAGCTTACTTTTTGCCTGGCATTCGCGTTTTTCAATGGAAACTCCCGAACCTCAAAATCCCCGGCTTTTGCGAAGCCGATCATTTGCACGTCGTTGTCGTCGTCAAACTTTACCTGTATGGAATTCAGGTTTAGAGGGGTTCGGCCGCAGACATACAGCTTGGTAACTTCGATCTTAGAGAAATCCATGCCGTCAAACTCGATGGTCACGTTGTTGCCTATCCCTTCGATTGCCTCCTGCGTAATCCTGTAGGAATCGCCGTAAATGACGGAATAACTCTTCGCGTCAAGCTGCTCGTGGGCTTTCTCGATTTTTTTGAAGCCGAAACCCTTTATGTGCACCTTTTGGTGCAGCACGAAACAAACAGTGGTAATGCCTTTTAACCTTGTGGGAAGTTTGTAGGTTTCCTCGATGTAGGTGTTCCACCGTGATCCGCTTGCGTAAGTGAACGTGGCCAATTTTTTGCCGCCGGTATCGCCCGGCATACCTTCCCATATCTCTATTGGGAACGGATCCTTGCCTAGGGAAAACATCGGAATCGTAATCTCGTCCGCGCCTACGGGACCAAAATCCACCCCTTCAAACCCGACGTGGCTTACGCCGTCCCGCAGTGTCGCGACACCCCTGTCGTTGCCGTTTGTCAATTCCACGTTGCTTCTGTTGTACAAACCACCGGAGATAAACCCATAAGGATTCAGGTAGGCCTTGCCTAGCCCCGTAATGTTAAAGTCAAGCTGCGAATATAGGCTTACCTTGTTGCCGCCGTTTTTTGTGGCACATCTTACATAAATATCCCCGTCGCCGATTGCCGTAACCACCCCGTTCGCGTCCAGGGTGGCTATGCCCGAGTCTATACCGGCTTTGTCGGTAACCCTCCATTCCAATTCGCCGTAGGTCGCGTTTTTGGGGCAGACTTCGGCCTTAACCGTTATTTCATTAAGACTATTTCCCCTGTCGCCCGTCAGGCATATTTTTCTTACGGGTATTTCACCGTCCGCCGCGGACTTTGCGTTTGGAATATTGGGTGCAAAAGTAGTGGAAATCCCTTTGCGAATATCCGCCGCCACGGAATGCAAGACAAGTGTTTTTGCGGGCAGTCCGGGGCTTTCCGCCGTTATCCTTATTTCGCCAACCTGCAAGGTACCGGCGACGATTGCAAGCAGCTTCCCAGAAAACAGTCTTTTGCAGGTTCCCTTGTATTGGTCATAATCCGTGCTGTCGCCGTTGTCAATGCCCGTCAAATATCCCGCCCCTTCCACGGTTATGTTTATTCGATTGTTGGCATTCTCCACAGGGATGCCGTCTTTATCTATGGCAGATATTTCGACAAAAACAAGATCCTCGCCGTTTGCCAGCAGGCTTGTTTTGTCCGGCGTTAAAACAATTTTTGCCGCGTCGCCAAAAGAAGACTTAGTTGCCTCCGCGACAATATTGCCGAGCGTGTCATAGGCCACCGCACGCAATGTTCCCTTCTTATAGGGTAGCTGCCAGTCGCCGATAAGTTTTTTTCCCTGCTTGTGGTCGATGTCAAAAGTTCCAAGCGAATACTGCCCTTCGGTATCGGCAAAGAACATCTCGATTTTTGGCGCGTTTGACACTACCCTAATATCAATTGTCTGCCCCTCGGAAAAATCCCAATACGGAAAGATGTGCACCATGGGATTGTCAGTCCATGCGGACTGGAAAACGTAAAACGAATCTTTCTTGAAACCCGCCGTATCGATTTGCCCAAAATAAGAATTTTTTGTGTGGTAGGGCGTCGGCTCCCCTATGTAATCCGTACCTGACCAAATAAACTGTCCCGCCGAAAAAGCGGTGTCCCTGTCGGATATGATGCAGGCCTCGGTGCTTTTCGCCCCCCAGGATGTCGCGCTGTTGCCCAAAGAGGAACACTGTTCGTCATCGTCGGCCAAAACGGACTGGCCAAGCGGAAAATGATAAATTCCCCTGCTCTGCACGACGGAGCAGGTTTCGCTGCCGTATATTATCCAGTCGGGGTATTTTTTGTGATGTTCATTATACAGATAATGCCCATAGTTGTAGCCCACCAATTTAATAAGATTGGCGCATTTTTGCGTGTTTTCCCAGGGCAGATAATTGGAACCCATGGTAACGGGCGCATGGCCTTTGGGGTCGTGTCTTTTTACCATGGACGCCAAGAGCCCGGCAAGTTCCATCCCCCTTTCGGCATCCGCATGGGTGTCATATATTTCGTTTCCGATGGTCCACATTATAAGGCTTGGATGGTTGCGGTCCCTTCGCACCCAACTGGCCACATCCTTTTCGACCCAATCGGAAAAAAATCGCGCATAGTCTTTCGATGTTTTTGGCAGTTCCCACATGTCGAAGGATTCCGACACCACCAAAAAACCCATCCTGTCGGCCAAATCCATTAACGATGGATCCGGCATGTTATGCGCCGTTCTGATGGCATTGGCTCCCATTTCTTTCAACAGGACAAGCTGGCGTTTTAGGGCGGTGACATTCATCGCCGCCCCTAGTGCGCCCAAATCGTGGTGCTGGCAGACGCCCTGCAGTTTTATCCGTTTGCCGTTCAGCGAAAAACCGTTGTTTGGGTCGAACCCTATCGCCCTGAAACCAAAATTGTTTTCCTCGGTATGTACCAGCATGTTGTCCCGGTAAAGCTCGGTTTTAAGCGTATAGATATTTGTGTCGTCTATGTGCCAAAGTTGCGGCGCGTTTACCTTTAAAGTTTGGCTGCTGTCGTGTAAATTTTTTGTGCAAATAAAACTATGCGCGCAGTTGGCTACCACATTTCCCTTGGGATCATGAATTGTATGCCTAACCTCGACGGACGAATTTTTTACGCCAGCGCTTATTTCCGAGTCTACCGCCACTTCCCATATGTCATTCGATATTTTTGCCGGGGTTATATACACGCCGTCAGACGCAACATGTGTTTCGTTAAACGTTTTAAGCCATACGTTCCTGTAGATTCCCGCCCCAGAATACCATCTGGAATTGGGGCTTTCGTAAACCACCCTAACAATAATTTCGTTTTTTCCATCCTGCAAAAAATCCGTAATATCGAATTCAAAAGTGGAATAGCCGTATTTCCAGTCGCCCACATGGGCACCGTTTATGTATACGGACGAGTCCATGTACACACCGTCGAATCGTATGTGGAAGAGCCGCCAGTCTTTTGCCGCCTCGAACTCTTTTTTGTAGAACCCCACCGAAGATTTATATAAATTGCGGGTATCGTAGATTAGCCAGTCATGGGGCACGTATACGGGTTTCCAGTCCAGGGTCTTTATCGCGTTTTCGATAGTTCCATCTTCGATGGCTCCAATTTCCAGTTTTGCAAATAGCCAATTATCGTTAAAAAGATCGCATGTGTTTAGCATCTTTGCCTCCTTGATATTATGGCACGGATATGTGTAACATAACCATGGACGGATGTCAAGGCGCGGGGAGTCGCCGGAAAAGCATGAACCCTTTCTATGAACAAGTGTATGCCATCGTTGAACAAATACCGTCTGGCAAAGTGGCGTCCTATGGCCAAATCGCCTGGATGCTGGGCCGCCCCCGTTCCGCGCGGGAGGTTGGACGAGCCATGCGGTCTTGCCCCGAGCATCTGCCGTGGCAACGGGTTGTCATGGCGAATGGTGCCGTCGCCGGTGGCATGGGCGCCGATGTTCGCAAGGCAATGCTGAAGGCCGAGGGCGTGGCATTCCTGCCGGATGGCCGTGTTAATATGGAACTGTGCCGCATGAATCGCTACGATTAGGCACATCCCTTGACAGCGCTTGTTGGCATAAAGTACACTCAAGATAGTTTTTGGGGGTAGCCATGGAATTATTAAGGTTAATTGAAGGCATCCGTTCGCCGTTTTTGGATATGGTATTCGGGCTTATTACCCGCCTTGGCGAACAGACAATTTTGATCGTCGTGTTTTGCGTGATTTTTTGGTGCATAAACAAACGGATGGGCTATGTAATGGGCGTGGCGTTTTTTCTGTCCAGCCTTGTCGTCCAGGGCATGAAGATTTGTTTTCGGGTAGACCGCCCATGGGTTGCGGATCCCACTTTTGAGCCCGTGCAGTCGGCGGTTAGGCAGGCCACGGGATATGCCTTTCCCAGTGGGCACACGCAAAACGCGGCGGCGCTTCTTGGATCGCTGGCGGCACAGCTAAAGCCGGTTTCCGTAAAGGCGGTTTTGGTTGTGCTTGCCGTTCTTGTTGCGTTTTCCAGGATGTACCTTGGGGTGCATTTTTTGTCGGACGTCGTTGTGTCGCTTGTGGTAACGTTTTTGTTGGTATGGTTCGCCGTCAGGTTCGTTCCAGGCGATGATTTGGCAGACAAAAAACGGGATCTTGTTTTGTCCTTGATCATAGTGCTGTGCGCGGTCGTGGTGATCGTGATTGCGCTGGCGCTGTATTTCGGCGGGACGGTCGAGCCGCGGCAATTGTCCGACAGCACAAGGGCGGCGGGTGCGGCTATCGGTTTCGCGATAGGCATGTACGTGGAGCGCGTTTACATCCGTTTTTCGGTCAAGACAAAAAACATTTTTTTGCAGGTTGGGAAATTCGTGCTTGGGATTGCCGGAACGCTGGCAATACAGGAAGGCGTAAGGCTTATCGGCACGGGACTTGCCATGGATGCCGCCAGGTACTTTCTGATGGTCACATGGATAACCCTGGTTTTTCCGCTTGTGATCAAACGTTTTTTTGCGGCCTAACGCGCGACAAAGGATTTGGATGAAGAGGCCTTTGTTTGGGCGCAACGTGTTCCTTGTCTTGGCGGCGATATTTTTTGTCTCGTGCGGCGGGCAATCCAGCTTGTTTCGGCAAGCCGCCAGGGCGACGACCGTACATGTGGACGAATTTGACGGCGAAATTCCCAGAATAACGGAAAACGCCAGGAACACGCTTAACATTTTTTTTAGGCACCTAAACATGGCGGAACCCGGGGAGGGCAATTTCTCCGTCAAATACGCCTTCCCGGTGGATGCCGAATCCGGAACCAGCGCGGAGCAGATATGGATTGGCAACATCACTTTTAGGAACGGCAGGTATTACGGTGCCGTCGCCAGTACTCCGGTGTATTTAACGGGAATAAGAAGGGGTGACACAATAAATTTTAACGTGGATTTAATTACCGACTGGATGTTTACCCGAAACGGAAGAATCGTCGGGGGGCATTCGATTAGGCACCTGCTGGAACAGATACCCGAGGGTTACCGCACCGCCGGCCAACGCAGAACCTTGCAAATGTTTGAGTGAGCTTCACCCAAAAATGCGGGGCGAGTCCTTGTTGGCAACAGCGCCTGGTTTTCGGGAAGCCGGTTATTCCTTGTACGACATATAGACCGACTCGACGGATTTTAGAACGTCGTTTTTGAATCTGGCGAGCAGGTTCCGGTGTTCCTCGGGCATTTCGCCGTCCTGGAACAGCTCGCATACCTTTACCCCCAGCGCATTGGCAATGCGGGACAGGGTTTCCGAGGAAGGGTAATTTAAGCCTCGCTCGATTTGGCTGAGAGAGGCAATCGAAAGATCCACACTTTCCGCAAAAGCGGCTTGAGACAACTGCCGTTGTTTTCGGAAAAACTGAATTTGTCTGCCCAAAAGAGACCGTATCCCTTGGCCGCTAATCATTACCCAAAATTCCCCCGTGTACTACACTTTATTGAACTATAAGTGCAGATGCTTGACAAAATGGGCAAAGTCCTATATCATGTGAAACTATAACTAAAGTCGAATTATGTTCCCGTAACATAATTTTGATTTATTGGCTGTTTTTTGGACAAGTCCTTGGGATCAGAACAAGCCCAGCGGGACGCCGGATGTTACCCAGGCGCGTTTCGAGCCAAGGCTTTGCGGTTTTACTTACCCCAAAGGAGGGATGGCAACATGACAAGACGGAATTTCAGGAAAATACCCGCAATTATTGCGGCGTTCGGTATGGCTATGGCCGTGGGGCTTACGGGTTGCGACAGCCCTACCAGCGACCAAACAACAACCCCGGCCACGATAACTTTTAACGGCAACCAGAACACCGCAGGGACGGCACCCACGGCGATAACCGTAAACGTAGGAGACGGCATAACACTTCCCGGCCGCGGCGACCTTGTCCGCTCAGGGTATGCTTTTGTGGGATGGAGAGCCGGTAGTCCTACCACTGGAACCGTCCTGCCCGCCAGCTCGGGCTTTACGGTCAATGCGAACATCACAATGTACGCGGCATGGAACGTAATGACGCCGGCCACGATATACTTTGAAGGCAACGGGCACACCCACGGGGAACCGCCCGGGGCGATCCAAACGTACATCGGTGTCGTCATACAGCTACCCGTCCCCGGCGATATGGCCAGCCCGCCGTACTTCTTCTCGGGCTGGAGAGTCGGCGACCCCGAGTACGGATCCATTTTGGCCATGGGCGTAAACTTCGAAGTTACCGGCGACGAAACCCTTTACGCGGTATGGGCACCGTATACGGTAACCTTTGATGACTGGGCTGGCTCGGTTACCAGATTCGAGGTGAGCCCTGGCGTTGACATAAGCGGCATGAGAATAAACCTTATCATTCCACCAATAACCCACGCAGGGTATCCTGTTACCTCCATCGACACGAGGGCGTTCCAAAACATCGAAAATCTTGTCGGCATAGAAATCCCAGCGGGCGTTACTTACATAGGCAGTTGGGCATTTTCTAGCTCCAGCATTGAAACCGTCACCTTTGCACCAGACAGCCAGCTTCAGATTATCGCCACACACGCATTCCATGAGACAACAAACCTTACCAGCATAGAAATCCCAGCTGGCGTTACCTCCATAGGCGAGGGGGCATTCCTAAACTCCGGCATTGAAACCGTCACTTTTGCGCCAGACAGCCAGCTTCAGACGATACGTGGTGGGGCGTTCCAAGACACCGCAAATCTCGTCGGCATAGAAATACCGGCAACCGTTACTTCTATAGGTTGGCAGGCATTCTTAAGATCCGGCATTGAAACCGTAACCTTTGCGCCAAACAGCCAGCTTCAGACGATCGAACGACTCGCGTTCTTAAGCACAACAAACCTTACCAGCATAGAAATCCCAGCTGGCGTTACCTCCATAGGCGACTGGGTGTTCAACTGGCCTAACCAGCAACGAATATATATTCACCATGATACGTTGACACCATACGGTTGGCATGAAAACTGGAGAGGAGATGATGAGAACCCCCAAATATACAATGCATCCGTAACCCCACCCGTGCGGCTCTTCCCGTTCCCCTAAAAGGCCACGCGCTGGCGGCAACAGTTGCCAAAAGCGCGGCTGGGGAACTGGCTTCGGAATACGGTGGGAACAATGGTGTCATCCACAAAAACCAGCGCCAGGGAAAACGGACACACCGCTATCGGGCGGAACGGGCGAACCTGGCGGTGTAGTTCCAGCCGGGCCTTGAGTATTCCATCGTCAGGGTGTTGCCGCTTATCGTCAGGGTGCGGGTCCTGACAAAGGAAAACACCCCGCCGTCCTCGCCGTCAAGGGTAAGGGTCAGCGTCCGGCCGCTTAGGGCCCAGGTGCCGAAAGCCACGAACAGGGGCGTCCAGAAGCCCTGTTCTATGAACGTCCCGTCGGTGTTGAAAACGATGAAGTAGTTGGTCGTCCAGGCCTCGTCACCCGGCCGGGCCGTCCCCATGCCGGAGGTCGTATACTCCGCGAGATTCCAGCGCCCATGCAGCTGCGCCGCCGTTTGGGCATACGCGCTGCCCGCCAACACCATGGCGGCAAGCACCGCCGTCATTACAACCTTTTTTCCCATTGGTTGCCTCCTTAAGATGATTCGTTTTCCCATATTATGCCCGTTAAAATCAAAAAAAACAACCGCCTACAATCAAACGCAGCCCGCGATTACGCCCTTAAACTGATCGAGCCGCGGGGGAATAATGACGGTGGGATTAACCTTGTTCCGAATGTACAGGAACCTTTCCGGGATACTGACACGCTCGCTGGTCGCCCTGTACGCCAGATCCATGTCCTTCGCGTAGTGCATCGTCGCCAGAACCACGGTGTGGGTGTGCCCCTTCCACCCCTGGGCAAAGGCAGTCCGCTCCGCGGCGGCGAAGGCGACTGCCGTGTGGGGATCTATGAGGCGGCGGTATTTCCTCCAGACGTTCCCCATGGTTTTCAGCGTAAGGTCGTCGTCGATTGACGCCGGGCATACCATGTTCCGCATCACCGCCGGGGCCTCGCGGCAGAACGAGTCCAGGCGGCCAAGGTTCGAGGGAAGGCGCACGTCCATGGCCGGGGAACTGGTGCGGACAAGCGGCCGGGGCGAAAAGGATCCGCCCTTTATGAAATCGCCCAGGGTATTGTTGGAGTTCATCGCGGCGACGAAGCCGTTCACCGGCAGGCCGAATTTCCAGGCGTAAAGGCCGGCCATAAGGTTGCCGAAATTCCCGCAGGGGACGCTGAACGCCAGATCCCCGGAAAGCCGCCGCTTTGCCTTTATGAACGCGTAAAGGTAGTAAAAAACCTGGGGCAAAAGCCTGCCTGGGTTGATCGTGTTCGCGCTTGTCAGGTTGTGCCGCGCGGAGAATTCCCGGTCGCATATCGCCCCGGCAATCAACTGCTGGCAGTCGTCGAAGGTTCCCTGCACCTGGATCGGAAGGATGTTGCCGCCGTTGGAAACAAAGGCCGCCGGGTCGAGGCCCCGGATCGGCCCCGAATACGGATCCATTTTGGCCATGGGCGTAAACTTCGAAGTTACCGGCGACGAAACCCTTTACGCGACATGGGCACCGTATACGGCAACCTTTAGCCAGTGGGGTTCGGTTACCGGATTCGAGGTGGCTCCTGACGTTGACATAAGCGGCATGAGGATAAACCTGATCATTCCGCCAATAACCCACGCAGGGAATCCTGTTACCTCCATCGGCACGGTGGCGTTCGAAAACATCGCAAATCTTGTCGGCATAGAAATCCCAGCAAGCGTTACTTCAATAGGAGGATGGGCATTTATGAACTCCAGCATTGAAACCGTTACCTTTGCGCCAGGCAGCCAGCTTCGAACTATCCCTGGCTTAGCGTTCCAAGATACGGCAAATCTTGCCAGCATAGAAATACCGGCGACCGTTACTTCCATAAGCCTACAGGCATTCCTTAGATCCGGGATTGAAACGATAACGTTTGCGCAGGACAGCCCGCTTAGGACTATCGGCCATCTCGCGTTTTCGTCCACCATAAACCTTGCCAGCATAGAAATACCGGCAGGCGTTACCTCTATAGGTTACAGTGCATTCAGCAGCTGGACTAACCAGCAACGAATATATATACACCATGATACGTTGACACCATACGGTTGGAATGAAAACTGGAGAGCCTGGAGAAACTGGGACACATTGACGAATACCCAAATATACAACGCATCCGTAACCCCACCCGTGCGGCTTTACCCTCTCCCCTAAAAGGCCACGCGCTGGCGGCAACAGTTGCCAGAAGCGCGACTGGGGAACCGGGCTCCGGATCCCCGGCTGAACATTGAAAATCCCCAGGCAAGCGAGGGCAGGCACAATGGTGCCAATCACAAAAATTAATGTTCTTGCGAAGTATCGCTTTCTTCATACAGCGCGGGAATTTCTTTTTGCAGAAATTCCCGAATTGTTTTTGTGTGCACAAGGACAAGGCGCATGTCATCTTCGGAAAGGCTTAGGCCAAAATCATAACGGGGCTGTACAGCAAACTGGGTTATGACGGCGCAAGGGGACAAGATACTTGCAAACGATGGACGATACTTTATGGCAAGCTTGCAAAGCCTGTTCAAATCATGAATATACGGCGGATCTTCCCCCATAATTAAAAGAGCGCCTTTCAGATGCTTTTCAGCGGCTTGCTGGCAATGAAAGGCAATAACCTCCGTTGGAATTGGCCTCATGTTAGCCGCCAAGTATTCTGCCACTGACATATCCCGCTCAGCCAAAAGCCGCCATTCCCTTGGAGTATTCGTTTGGTCAACCATAAATCCGTATCCCGTCCCTGGACACTTTGCGCTCCAGGGTAAAATCGTTAAGGCGGTTTATAAAGTCCTTTTTCTTTTTGGCAACAATATCCACAGGCATCTCCATTTCGGGAACAATGGCCAAGCGGATTTGCAGACCCGCGTCGAGATCGCGCATTTGCACTTCGTCCTTTAGCACCACATAGAAATCCAAGTCCGAATCCCTGCGGGGCGTTCCGTAGGCGTAAGAGCCAAAAAGGTAGATTTGCTCAACCGGGATGGCGTTAACGATGATTTCCTTGAGCTTGTCCACTTCCGCCTGAACCGCCGCATCCATGCCTAAATTATTGCGTATTTCAAACCCCTATACAAGGGTGGGCGAACCGCCGGCAATCAAACGCAGCCCGCGATTACGCCCTTAAACTGATCGAGCCGGGGGGGAATAATGACCGTGGGATTAACCTTGTTCCGAATGTACAGGAACCTTTCCGGGATACTGACACGCTCGCCGGTCGCCCTGTACGCCAGATCCATGTCCTTGGCGTAGTGCATCGTCGCCAGAACCACGGTGTGGGTGTGCCCCTTCCATCCCTGGGCAAGAGCCGTCCGCTCCGCCGCGGCGAAGGCGACTGCCGTGTGGGGATCTATGTGGCGGCGGTATTTCCTCCAGACGTTCCCCATGGTTTTCAGCGTAAGGTCGTCGTCGATTGACGCCGGGCATACCATGTTCCGCATCACCGCCGGGGCCTCGCGGTAGAACGAGTCCAGGCGGCCAAGGTTCGAGGGAAGGCGCACGTCCATGGCCGGGGAACTGGTGCGGACAAGCGGCCGGGGCGAAAAGGATCCGCCCTTTATGAAATCGCCCAAGGTATTGTTGGAGTTCATCGCGGCGACGAAGCCGTTCACCGGTAGGCCGAATTTCCAGGCGTAAAGGCCGGCCATAAGGTTGCCGAAATTCCCGCAGGGGACGCTGAACGCCAGATCCCCGGAAAGTCGCCGCTTTGCCTTTATGAACGCGTAAAGGTAGTAAAAAACCTGGGGCAAAAGCCTGCCTGGGTTGATCGTGTTCGCGCTTGTAACGTTGTGCCGCGCGGAGAATTCCCGGTCGCATATCGCCCCGGAAATCAACTGCTGGCAGTCGTCGAAGGTTCCCTGCACCTGGATCGGAAGGATGTTGCCGCCGTTGGAAACGAAGGCCGCCGGGTCGAGGCCCCGGATCGGCCCCGACGGGTAAACCAGGACGGCGCGAACGCCCTTTCGTCCGCCAAAGGCATGGGCCATCGATGCGCCGGCGTCGTTGCGGACGGCGGCAAGGACGACAGCCTGGCCGGAATCCTTGACCAGCTCCTCGACGACGGCGGCCAGAAAGGCGATGCCGAAATCGTTGAAAAACCCGGTGGGGCCGTTGTACAGGTTCAGCAGCGAAAAGTCGTCGTCAAGCCGGATAAGCTCCGGCTCGAAGTCGAACGCGCTTTCCGCGACGCGCGACGCGGAAAGGGGATCCAGATCGCTTTCAAGAAGGCTGGGGGTCAGGGTGGCGACAAGATCGAGAAAGCCTGTTTCCTCGTCCATGTACAGGAAGAACTGCCGCAGGTCCATCGCCCTGTCCGGGACGTAAAGCCCCCCGTCGGACGGCAGGCAGCGGAGAACCGCGTCCCTGAACGAAACCGCCGGCTCGGCCGCCGACCCGGTGGAACGAAACAGCATCCTACTTGGCCGGGGACTGCTGCTGCTTAATCTTGCTTTGCCTCAACACGTCCTTGAATATCCGGTCGGCGTCGATCTTCTCGTCAACGCCGAACATCGGGACCGCCCCCTCCCCGTCGACGCTGCGGAACAGGTGCGGCGGTATCTGCCTGTCGTAGGCCCAGCTCGACTCGCTGTTTACCAGGCAGTCCAGCACCGTCACCGCCGCAAGCGTAAAGAAAATCAGGTGCACGTTGTTCCGCTTGCTGGGGCCAAGCAACAGATCCATGCGCTTCGACACCGGATTGGTGATATCAAAACTGTACGCGGCCAACGGGTTTTCCAGGCCAGGGCAGGGGAGCTTCGCCGACGCGCCGCCTGACTGGGTCCACTGCTCTATGTTGGACGCAATCATGGTAAGGTACCTGCGGAACGTCCTTATCTCGCTGTAGATCGCGGTTACCTCCCGCTTCTGGAACGGCGGCGGCCCCATCGACTCGAACTTGTAGTAGGGAAGAAAATACAGCCGCTTGGCCCAGCGCAAGTCGTTCACCGCGCGCTTGGCGTATGGCGAGGTCCTGGACTCGGATGAATGCTCCAGGATGCGGCAGTACTCCGAAAGGCGGGGAAGGTACTCCTTCGTAAAGCTCTCGTCGATGTACCTTCGCCAGTTGTTGATTATTTTACCCATCAGGTCGTTCAGGATAAGGCCGTTTCCGTCGGATCCCGGAACCATGCCGAACGAGACGTAACGAAGGGCGGAGCACAGATCCTCGATGATGTGCATAAGCACCGCGATCTGGTGCAGCGGATCGCCGGGGGCGATTTGCTCGTAGCCGCGCCTTAGCCCGTATATGCTGACGAAGTAAGGATAGAGATCCGGGTACTCGTCCAGGCGTTCCCAGCCGGCCTTCGGGAACAGCGATTCCAGCACCTTAAGGCTCTGTTCCAGGGCCTTCCTTTCGGCGGCCTCCGCCGCCTCCCTGGCCTTCCGCGCGATAACCTCGGGATCGTCCGGATCCTCCTCCTCGACAATGCCCAGGGAGCTCGCCTCCTCCTTCCTGATCTCCTCCTGCAGCGCCTCCAGGCTTCCCTGTTCTATCTGCTCGATGTTTATGTCCAGGGGCTTGATCTGGTCGGCCTCGGAAACGTCCAGGAACGCCATGAAACGACGGCGGCGCGCGCGGAAAAGCGATCCGTAAGGCAACCAGCGGTCGGAAATGAACTTCATCAAAAGGGGGTACAGGCCGTAATGGACCTCGCGGAAAATGTCGGAATAAGCCGAAAGCGCGCTGCGGACAAGGTTCTGAACCTTGTCCCGGGGATCCGCCGGGTGCTCGATGTACAGCAGCTTGTACAGCAGCTTGTACGCCCCCTTGATATGGACGTCCGCGCCAAGCTTTTCCAGGACGAACATCGGCCTGTAGATCGCCTTTAAAAGATCCGCGTAGTCGGGAACCCTTACCGTGCGCGGGTGGGACTGCAGTTTCGCCAGATCCCCGCCTATGCGCTCTATGTTCCACTGGCGGATGGTGTCAAGGATGCCGTATATATACGGCGACGCTTTTTTCAGCCTGTCGTTGCGCCTGGCGTCGTTGCGCGGCAAAAGGATCCTCGTGGAAGTGACAAGCTGCCCGATTTTGTTGTAGTAAAGGTTCATCCGGCGGCAGGTAAAACGGGGGCTGACATACTCCCGGCTGCCCAAAAACGAAAAGACCGAGGCAAGAACCTGTATCGAGTTCTTTATCTCGAAATCGACCTGGGCCGCGAAGCGGTCCATTTTTAACCTTTCCAGATAGGGCGTCGCAAGATGCACGTCGGGATCGTCGGCGGGATCGTCCGCCGACTGCCTGTGCCTTGCGCCGTCGTCGGCCAGGACGGTCTCGACGGCTCGCCTGGGCCGCCCCCTATCCTTGCGGCCCGCAAGCGTAAGATCCACTACTTCCTGCTTTGGCCTGCCGGAATTCCTGCCCGACGACAGATAATCCGGATGGCTTTTTTCCGTGCCGACCTCGCCGCCGAGAATCCTGGCCACCCTTCTTGCCTCGTTCACGTCGATCTCGCCAAGTTTTTCCCGCACCCGGTGCAGTTCCCCAGGTTCATAAATCGCTTTAGCTTTTTTCGCCATACTTACACCCGCAGATACAGTTTCTCGCCGATTCCCCACTGGTTTCGCACCTGGATTTGTTCACCCTTGGCGCTGGCCAGCATCCCGTTATAATATCCCATAGGCGCAAAGAAGTCACCTTTGGCTACAAAAAAATTCGCCCTGAACCGGTTTTTCGTCCTGGGGGTAAACACCAGGTCCACCATGCCCTCCACGTCCTGTATCACCCAGTCCGATTCGGGGCCCCCCGGCATGGTGATCCGCACCGGCGGCAGCGGGGTCATGCGCTTGTCCAGCCACAGGGCGTTCTCGTTGTTCCTGCGCGTTTCCCTGGCCTGGTTCTCCACTATGTGGAAGCCGTAGCGCCTCCCCTCCTCGTCGAAGCCCATCCCCCCGCAGGACGTGAACCTCATGCGGTACGGGAAAAAACCCTTGTAGTCACGGAAAATGCCCGTGCAGCGGGCGGGATCCAGGTTGACGTGCCGCCCGTCCAGCACTATGTCGCCCCTGACCGCGGTAAGCGCCTTGAAGGCGTACATGTTGCGCCGTTCCGCGAAGCCAAGCGACACGACGATGGGCGAGACGTCGCGGCTGCCCATGGCGAAGGCAAGATGGGTGGTAAACGCCGGCTGTTTCCTGGTCGCCGCGATGTCGATGTCCAGCTTAACCGTGTTCGCCTGGAGCCAGTTGTGCACGCGGAAGAAAAACCCCGGGGCACGGCACTCGACCGTGGCGTTTTCCAGCCTTTGCGGCAGCCGCCAGCTCCTCCCCAGGGATACCTTCTCGAAGACATAGGACTCCTCGCTTTCCTTGTTGTGCAGGAAGACCTTGGACGCCTGGAACATCTTGAAGTTGCCCAGGAACGCCTCCAGACAGAACTGCTCGTTCTGGACGCTGAACCCTTCCCATTCCTTAATCCGCCCGTCCCTTACCCAGCGCGGGAGCGGGTAGCGGTATGGCTTATGAACGTCCAGAAGGTTCACCCGGGCAAAGGCCCTGTTCCAGGTTCCCGTCAGGGGGATTCCGTTTTCTATAGGCGTCGCCCTTGGCGCCTGGATTTCCCTTGTGTACATTATAACCCCGTTACATTATACCACTATCTATCTATATCGGCATTATATGCCGTGACATAAGCCGCGATATGCGCTAGACTTGCTCAGGCGAGGTTATTATATGAAAAAAAAATTGCTTGATGTGCTGCGAATCGGAATATTTTATGACGGGTACTATTTTTATAAGATCAGCAACTACTACAAGTACGAGCACGAGAAAAAATCCCGGATAAGCATCAGCGGACTGCACGAGTTCATCCGGAACGAGGTCGCGACCCTTACTGACATGGACATTCGCCGGTGCCAGATAATCGACGCGCACTACTTTAAGGGGAGATCCCTGGCCAGGGACATGGGGGAAAAGGTCCAAAGCGAGCGGGTTTTCGAGGACATCCTGATGCGGGAGAACATCGTCAGCCATTACCTGCCGCTTAGGTTCGGCGGGGACGGCGGTTTCGCCCAGGAAAAGGGCATCGACGTCTGGCTGGCCCTGGAGGCCTACGAGCTTGCCATCTACAAGCACTTCGACATCCTGGTGCTGATAGCCGGCGACGGCGACTACGTCCCGCTTGTCCGCAAGCTCCACACGCTTGGCACCCAGGTCATGCTTATCTGCTGGGATTTTTCCTACCACAACGAGAACGGCGACGTCGTCGAGACCAAGACATCCAGGCAGCTCCTTTCCGAGGTCTTTTTCCCGGTGCAGATGAGCCAGAGGATTAACCAGAACAACAACGAGTACGTGGAAAACCTTTTCGTCTCGGAACGCGGGCAGGACCACAACGCCAACGCCGCACAGCCGAAGCGGCTGGAGGAAGGCTCGGAGGAATTTGTCTCCACGATTTTTAACGTAAACCCCTCCGGCTTCGGCTTTATCAAGGACGAGGAAAAGAACAATATCTTTTTCCACTACAGCAGGCTGACCAACTGCGACATTTCCAACCTAAGGGCCGGCATGAAGGTGAGCTACACGATCGAGGAGGACGAGGAGCGCAGCAAGCGGGAGGACAGGCCCAGCTTCCGCGCAACCAAGGTCACGCTTATCGAGTAAAGGTATCGTGGCCTGACCCACGGAACGTCAAGCGGTGGCGTGTTCCATTTCTGGGGATCTTTCGGCAACAAACACCGGTTCGGAAGCCCGGACAAGGCAATCTCTGTCATATTCCATCATTTCATCGTTGTCTATTACGCCGATTTTATGCAAACCCGTGGCCGTTTCGTGAATGGCTCCGAGCAGCTCACTTTGGTATTTATCTTCCACGAGTACCCTCCTCCCGTATTTCTATCAGCGTCCCTTCCTTAAGGGCGGCTTCGATTTGAGCGGTGGACATGGAAAACAGGGTCTTGGCCTGTTTTTTCAACCATTGATGAAACACAATGCAGCATCCAAGGGGCGGGAGCACGGGTGGCCGAAACCACCCGTGTCCGTTCCGCTAACGATCCCTTAACAGGCGTTCCCTAGATCTGCCACGTGGTGTCCTTTCCTGTTGCTCCAAGACCCCAGAAAGAACTATGGGCGACGGTGTAAACTGGTCAAACGGTATGTTGATTCCTGGGCTGATGTTTCTGGAAGGCAGGGTATACCTTACGCCATAATCATTAAGCCACAACACGACATCGTAAATTCCAGGTGCAGCACGAAGCCCAAAAGTCGTAGAAGAACTTACGGGGAACACCTCATTGCGAGCGACACGATTCGAAGTTCCTGGAAAATACAAGTATAAGTCACCCCAATCACCATGGTACCGAGAAGGTATTCCTGTAATGGTTATGGGCATAAGTTCGCCGCCATAAACAAAGTTAAAAGCAGACCATGGTATGGTGGTATTTCTGGCAATGTTTCTTGCGGATGCAATAGCTTCCCCCCAGCGAGTCGAACCCTCAACCCATAAGTAAACATCATAGGTTCCTGGATCAACAAACCAGAAACGGAAAACTGCCGAAGAGCCTGTTATCGCTGTCCAACTATCGCTCCGCCAGTCCCCCGTTGCCGTGCAACGCAAGTCCATCTCCCCAAAACCGTCTTGATATCCAGAGGGAATCCCGGTAACGGTTATGGTTACGCTGGGCGGAAGAACGGCAAATTGGCCAAACGGTATGCTGTTGTCTTCAGTGATGTTTCTTGCGGATATGGTATATATCCCTAAAAGTTCACCATTAAAGAAAAGCAAGTGAACATCGTAAGTGCCCGGAGCGACATTTCCCAGCGTAAAGGTCACAGAAGAACCTGTTATTCTTGCCTCGCCCCAGGCGATCCCACTTGCAGTTCCAGGAACCATAAACACTATCTCCCCCCAAACGTTGTCCTGATACTGGCTGGGTATCCCCGTAATGGTAACGGTTATTGGCGGCATAAAGGCAAAGGCAGAAAACGGAATGGTGTTAGCGCCCTCAGGGTAAAGGTAAGTGATATTTCTTGTGCGATACACTCTCGCATTATCGTCACTCCCAAATCTTAAACGAACTTCATAGAGCCCTGAAAGGCCAGCCAAGGTAAAAGTTGCTGAAGTGCCTGTTATATGCGTCGAACCACTGCCAACCCTGTTTCCAGTATTGGGGAAGATCAGTTCTATTGTTCCCCACGAGCTGTGGTACTCGGAGGGTATCCCCGTAACGGTTATGGTTAGTGGTGGGGCAATGGCAGACCACGGTATGGTGTTGGCTCCTTCGGTGATGTCTATCGAAGGTATGACATGGGTTCCCCATCCATGAGAAAAGAAGACATGGTATATCCCCGGGACAACGCTTAAAGTAAAAGTCGCCGTAGAGCCTATTGTATCCACCCGACTCCAACCAGTTCTGTTCCCAGTGTCTGGGAACATCAATTCTAAATTTCCCCACGAACCGTGATACTCGGACGGTATCCCAGTAATGGTAATGGTCGCGGGAACCCTTGCAGGTGCCGATGGCCCGGATGGTCCAGACGGCCCTGATCCCGTCTGCCCAGGATCCGTGGGATCGTTATTCATCGGCGAATCGCACCCCGTCAGCGCCAACGCCAAGCCGAACGCCAGCAACACTGCTGGTGTTTTCCAAAGACCTCTTCTCTTCATCTTAATAACCCTCCTTTTCGATGGTTAAAACGACAATGCCCCTGGTTCAAAACACGCCCGGATGACATCCGGGGACTGTTAAGTCCTGTTTTGATCCCAGGGGCTTGTTCGGGAAATGTTAAGTTTTGGTTAAAAAAGCGGGAACAGGCTAAAAAGCGATTGTTACGATCGCCAGCCAGGTGTATAATATTTGCGTTGCGTTGCGTTGCGTTGCGTTGCGTTGCGTTGCGTTGCGTGTGAGGCCTTCATTGTATCAAAATCACTGGTTTTGTGTGCTTTCATTACCCTAAAACGGACAAGCTCGTTTTCAGGAGACCCAATTTTGCAGCACAACTTTAGAATACCGCAAGCCCTATGGTTAGGCATCGTACTGCCCATGGCTAAAAATGTCAAGTAGGCATTGCGCGGAAATTAATTTTCCCCTTCCCACACCGTGCCAAAAGCGATACTATGCAACCCTATGGCCTACAAAGACAGCCTTTTCAGATCAATCTTTGGCAACGAAAAATCGGCCCTTGCCCTTTACAATGCCGTGCACGGCACGAACTACAGCGTGGATGACACCGAGATCACCATTAATACCCTGGGCGAAACCCTATGGACGCCCCGGAAAAACGACCTTTCGTTTCTGATAAACCGCAGCCTGGTAGTCGTCGCGGAGCATCAATCGACAATCAATTACAATATGCCCTACCGGATGCTCCAGTACGTCTGCCGCCTGTTCGAGAACGGGGTAAACGACAAAAAGGCCGTGTACAGGCAGGCGTTGGTCAAGCACGCCCGCCCAAGGTTCATCGTCCTTCTGAACAGCACCGCCCCGTTTCCAAACCACAAAAAGATGCGGTTGTCCGATTCTTTCGAGCGGGTCTCTGGCTTCGACCGCGTTACTTTGGAACTGGAAATCGACGTTTACAATGTCAACGAAGGCCAAAATAGTAGTATACTGGAAGCGTGCGAAGAACTGAAAGGCTACGCCCATTTCGTGTTCCAGGTAAGGGTGCACGAAAAGGAATTCGTGGCGCGAGGCGGAAAGCCTGGTGGCGAGGAAGCGATGATGAAGGCAATCAGGCTGGCGATCCAGGACTGCAAGGACGCCAACCTGCTGAAAAAGTTCTGGGAAAATATGAGCCAAGAGGAGATTAATATGCTTGCAAATGAGTGGGACATGAAAACGGCGCTGGAAGTCCGCGAGGAAGAGGGCTTTGAGAGGGGACGCGAGGAAGGCATGGGAATCGGCGTGGAAAAAAAACGCAAGGAACTTCTGGCCCTTCTTGACAAGGGGTACACCGTGGAGGACCTACGGCGGGAGCTTACCGGGACTGAAACCGCCTCAAGCACCGGCCAGTGAAAGGGCTACAGGAACGCGCCTTCCCCCACTCCCCCCTAAAGCCACAGGCGCAGTTCAGCCCTGAACGCCGACTGGTTGCCGCCGGCCTTTTTTCCCTCGAAAGCCTGGGCGTGGGACGGCGCGGGCGAGTCGGCCTCTTGGGCGGACGCTTCAATGCCCGTTGACCATAGGTCCACGATCTCGCCGGGCAGCACCTCGTTCATGTAGTTAATGTCCAGACGGCTCCGCCGCGCCTGTTCGAGCAGGGTCGGATCCACGGCGTTTTCGATCCAGCGGATATAGCTGACGTTGTTCACGTGGCCGTTGTAGTCCACGTCGTTGTACAGGGCCTTGTGCTCCACGCTTTTTTGCATGGGCGAACGCTCCACCAGGCCGGGCGGCATGAAAGACAGCGCGTCCAGGCCGTCGTTTAGGGGGAGGCTCTCCATCAAGGTCTGCGGGCGCACGGGGCGGCGTTTTTCTATGTCGATTATGATCCAGCAGCTTCTTGCCCGGATTGCGGGCCGATCCTGGGCGTCGCGGATCTCAAAATCGCGAACGGCGAAAAGCCTTTCCCAGCTCCTGGGCCATGAGCGCACGTTCACGGTCTCGCTGTATTTCGGCCGCCTGTCGACCTGGACCGACATGCGAGACAGGATCCACACCTGGCCGGTCCGCGCCATCGCCTCGCGGCCAACCCCCAGGTTTTGCGCGTGGCTTACCGCCGCCTCCTGAAAAAAATTAAACGCCGAACTTAGGGTCATCGTGTCCGATCTGTCGATTGCGTTGAACCGTACCAGGCAGTCTTCCGACCATACCGCCAACTTTTTCATGCTATAATCCTGCATGTAAAAAGAGCAAATTGCAATATGCCCGCGTTCCCCCGTTGAACAATCTCTGGGGTTTGTGATAACATGCTGGCAGAGGCTTAGACAAGAGGCAGAGGAAAAATGAATTCACGTATCGACATCGAAAAAACACGGAGGGTCGTCGCCCAGATTACGGAAAAAATCAAGTCCGAGGTAGATCCCTGGCTGCTCGACGAATACCACGCCCTATTCAAGAAAGAGGTTTCGCTGTTCCACAGGTCAAGGGTGGCAGCCTACCTGCTCATGCTTGTGGAGCAGGGGAAAGGCCCACGCCTGCTCGACCAGAATGCCTTCGGGCAGCGGCGGAACGGTCCCGCCAAGCCGGAAAAGAACGGCTCCCGCAGGGCGAAGACGGGAGGCCCCGCCACGGGCGACGGCCCCGGAACCGATCCCCAACGCTATCCCCTGGCGGACAAGGACTCGAAATGGCTCTTTTTCAGCGTTGGCAGAAGCCGCCGGGTATCCCCGCGCGAGATTCTAAGCCTGCTGAACACAAAAACCGCCATCCCAAAGGACGATATCGGGGCGATACGCATATTTGACAACTACTCGTTCGTGCAGGTGCGGGATACCGTGGCGGAGGCAATCATAGAGGCGCTGAACGAGTACGTCTTTCGGGGAAGGCCGCTGGTGGTAAATTACGCGAAATCCAAAAAGGACGAGGAAGGCGACGCAACCGAGGATAGCGCCGAGTCGTCGCCCGACGATTCAGATCAGCAGGAAAAGGATCAGCCGCAGGAAGAAGACGTTTAACGCTATCCCTGCCAACAGCACAAGCCAGGCAACCGTTTCCATGGCATAGGCCTTTGCCGTGCAGCGCCGGGAAAGCTCCCAGGGATTGCCGGGCAGGACTCCAAAGGTCGCAAAAGGATCCTTGGGGCGGAAAGGCAGCAGATCGCTGGGGAGTACCGTCCCAAAAATGTACCAGTTGTCGCCGCCAAGCTCGGGTATCAGCATGGGTATCTTGCCCTCGTGCACTTCCGGCGGAAGTTCCGCGCTGCAGACAAACCCGTACGTCTCGCCGTCGGAAAGAACGTGCTTTCCGCGACGCGGGGAACCGTCGCTTTCCTGGGTAAAATAACAAAGGGGCAGTTTGGCAAGGTCGCCGTAGGCCCGCAGAATCCTGGCCCTCCACGCGAGGTGGCGGTATACCATCGTGAACAAAAGACCCGGCGGCACCAGGGGAAAAAGGGGCAGGAATATCGCGACGACCGAAACTATTACCGTCGGCCGGAACGCGGGGCGCTGAAGAAAAAACGCCGCGATAAAAAGAAGGCACAGTGCGCCGATTATCAGCGAGTAGGGCGTCGCCTGGTTAAAGTACTCGCCCCGGTGACGTCCCGCCCAGGCCGTTCTCGCCGCAAGGGAATGGTCGGGGCCGTCGTAGAAAATCACCATAAGGGGGCTGTCCTTTGTGGAAACAAAGCTCCATCGCCCCTCCTGGTGCGACAGGCGCCCGCCGACAAACACCTTTGTCCCCTCGGTAAGCGACGAGACCTTTTCCCACCTAATCTTTTCCGGGGCCTCGTCGCCCGGATCGGGAATGCCCTCGCTTTGCATCGGCAGAAGATAGGTTTCGGCGTTTTTCAGGAAAACCGGGACCAGCATACCCCCGCTGCGAACCCAGAGAACCTGCCTATCCGTCACGGATTCAACCTCGCCGATAACCCGGAAGACGTCGCCCCCGGCTTCCATTCGCCAGTAGGCCCGGTTGTCCATAATTGGGCGCAGGCGGAACCCGTTAAAGCGGCTCCTGAACTTGGACCATTTGTATCGTTTGATTAGCGCGCCCGCCACCGGCACAAGGCCGTACCAAAGGACAACCAGGCCGGCAATCACTAGCAAATCAAGAGGTCTCAGGGTATTATTCCTCCATGCTGGAAAAAAAAGTGAACGGGATTGTAGTCGGCGGCATCGCCACCAACTGCTGGATATACCCCCTGGACGAGCCAGCCGGACGAACGGACGGTCCCGCCCCCTGCGCCGTAATAGATCCCGGAGACGAGGGCAACCGCATCGTCGCCTTCCTGGACAAGCTCAATCTTTTTCCCGCCTACATTATACTTACACACGGGCACTTTGACCACGTCGCCGCGGTGCCGACCCTTGCCGGGGAATACCGAAGGCGAAACGACCGGTTGCCGAAAATCGCCATCCACGCCGCCGACGCGGAGTACCTGGGGGTGGATTCCTATTCCGCCCATTGCCGCACCTTCAACGCGGCGGGGGGAAATTCCGCGTACATAGACGCGCTGTGGCAGGACATGCCGGAAGCGGACATAATTCTGGCCGAGGGTGATACCATAGGGCTCTTCACCGTCCTGCACCTGCCAGGCCACACCCCGGGGAGCATCGGCCTTTGGGACGGGAAAGCCGGGACGCTCTTTAGCGGAGACACCCTTTTTAGGGACGGCTATGGCCGCACCGACCTGCCCGGGGGGAACCAGGCCCTGCTTTCGGCCTCGCTGGATCGCCTGGGCAACCTGGACGCCGGCACAAAGGTGTACCCCGGGCACGGCCGGAACACCTCAATCAGGGAAGAGTTCCGCCGATAGGGAGCCCGGATCGATACTTGCCATTTTTCGCTTTCATGTCTATAATCACACACATGGATAACGATACCAATAACGCGGCGATAACGGGCAGGAAAATATTCTTTCTGTTGCCCACCGCCGTGATGCAAAACAGTATCATTGTTGAGTTGATTCAGCACGAGTACGAGGTCTATATAACCCACAACAAGGATACGCTCAGGCGGGTGCTTAGGAAATACCCCGACTCTATTGTTTTCGTGGACGTTAACGAGAAAATGCCCGAAAAGGAATGGGAAACCTGGGTCAGGGCGGTAATGGCCGCCCCCGATACCAAGTCGGTTTCCATCGGCATTATAACTTCCGACAGTAACGAGGAACTAAAGGACAAATACCTTAATTCCCTAAAAATCGCCTGCGGCTACACCATACTAAGGTTCGACCTGGAAAAAAGCCTAAGGGAGATCGTGGAAATCCTGCGGAAGATAGGGGCGAAGGGCCGCCGAAAGTACATCCGCGCGACCATCGAGGGGGACGCCAACGCCACGATAAACCTTCCCCTGGAAGGCTCCTTCATAAACGGCAAAATAAAGGACATCAGCGTGGTTGGCGTATCCTTTACCCTGGACGGGAATCCGGAGATCGCCAAAAACGCCGTGGTCAAGGACGTGCAGATGATTCTGCAGACGAGCCGCATCAAGGTGGACGGGATTCTTTTTGGATCGCGCATGGACAGCAGGGAAAAGATTTACGTCCTGCTGTTCTCCCAGCGCACCGATTCGGAGGTCCGCACCAAGATACGCAAGTACATCCAGCATAACCTGCAGTCCAAAATGGACATAGAGCTTAGATAGTCCGCCAAAAAAAGGTGCCCGGGCAGGCTTTCGGCCTTTTCGGGCACCTTTGGTCTTTACGGTATCGCCCTGTATTCCCGCAGAACCTGCATCTCGTTGCGCACGTCCGCCGAGCTGGCCGCCTCGCGGGCCAGGCTAAGGGCGGTGTCAACCAGCGCCTGCGAGTTGGCCGTGCCGCGCATGACGACCGTGCCCTCGTGCGCGGACACGTCCAGGAAGCGTATCGGCAGGTCGTGCTCGTACATGACGCTGTTTTTAATCTTGTGCGCCAGAATCATGTCGTTTAGCATCGCGCGGTTTTGCTCCTCGGCCTCCGGCGTAAAGATTTCGTCCTTAAGCCCGGCGACGATCCTCGCGCACCTTTCCGGACTGAAAATCCCGGTGTTGAAGGCCATGTGGTAGTTCCCCTTGTGCCTCCAGTCGATGTCGAAGAACGATCGGTAAAAGCCCGCGCGATCCTTGTCGCTGCGCTCGATAATCTGCGCCGCGCGTTTGTCGTCGCAGTGGAAGTAGTTCCGCACGCGCTCCATGCGGATCTCGGTTCGCGCGGACAGGAACAGCGAGATCAGCGCCGGCATGTCGCGGAGTATGACGTTCGCCCCGCGGCCCATGATCACGCAGTGGCCTTCCTCCGCCTCGGCCAGAATCGCCATTTGCAGGCAGTGCAGGTAGTCCTCCTGATCGTTGGAAAGCGCGGCGAAAAACGAGGGCTTGCGCTCGTCGAACTTCTTGAAGTATTCGACCTTTACGCCAAGCGAGTACATCCGCGCCTCGATCGCCTCCCTGTCCACCAGCCGGAAGCCCAGCGCCGAGGCAAGTTCCCGCGAGGTCTCGTCGCCCAGGGCGGCCATCTCGCGCGAAACGGTGACGATGCTCAGGCCGGCCTCCGCAGATTCCGCCGACTCCGCCGGGGCGGACTCGACCTCGATCCTGCCTATGTCGCTGAACCGCGTCGCGCGCCTGTTGGCGAACGACTGCCTAAGCCTAGCCGCGGTCGGGCCGGTGCCGAACACTATCGCCTCGCCGATAAGCAGCGCGACTATGGTGCCGATCACGATCATCGAATCGAAATGCCAGTTTAGGCCAAGGAAACGCCACGCGCCGTCGGGCATTGGATACACCATCGAAAACACCGCCGCCGCAAGCAGCAGCACCACCGGCACGTAGGCGATCAGGTTTATCATAACCGGGCCGCCGGGCACCCTGAACGGGCGTTCGGTGCCGGGATCGATCTGCCGCAGTTTCCTGAACGCCGGGAACATGACCATGTAGGCCAGAATCAGCGTGATAATCTGCAGGGCGAAAAAGCCCCAGAAGATGTCTGGGTTGGTGATAAACGGCGCGATGATGACCATTACGCTGGCCACGACCCCGTTGGCGATGGACGCGCCAAGCGGCGAGCGTCCCTTGCCCAGCTTGCCGAACACGCTCGGGAGCGCCTTCGCCCTGGCCGCGTAGGACGCGACGTAGTTTACGCCCAGCGCCCAGGACAGCAGGTTGATGAACAGGGTGTACAGGAACAGGATGCCGACAACCGGAATCAGTATGTGCCCGGGCAGGCCAAGACCCGCGAAGAACCTGTCGAAGCTTTCCAGGAAGCCGCCGTAGGTGGACAGCTCGTCGACGTGGATGGCCGCGCCGATACCGAAGGACGCGAATATATAGAAGAACGATATGAGGATGCCGCCCAGCAGCAAGGCCTGGGGAATCTGCTTTTTCGGGTTCTCCATCGCCCCGGTAAACGTCGTCACGACCTCGAACCCCTTAAAGTTGAAGATGATGACGGCGATAAACCCGACGCCGGCGACGCCCGGCAGCAGATCCCTGGGGGATTCCAGCGGGTTCGCGAAGCCGTTGACGATCCCCAGGTACAGGCCGAAGACACCCAGCGCGAGCATGAGTATGACCTTGGCGTAGGTGCCCAGGTTGATCAGCAGCTTGTTTTTCGAGATGGGAAACAGGCTGGCGAAACACATAATCCAGATGAACACCAGCTGAATCGCGACGGCCCCCCATGTGGGAATCGTCGTGCCGAAAGCCTGCTCGATAACCTCGGTAAACAGAATCGCCAGGGACGCGAACCAGAACACGAACTGAATCCAGTAGTACCAGGCCACGCGGCTTCCCCAGCCGCGACCGTAGGCGCGTCTTACCCAGTCGAAAAGCCCGCCCTTGCCGGCGTAGGCCGTGCCCAGCTCCGCGGACACAAACCCATAGGGGACGAAAAACGCGATCAACAGGAAAAGCCACCAGAAATACTGGCTGTTGCCAATGGCTGCGGTGGGCGCGGCGGATTCGACGACTAGAATGACACATACCGCCGCCAGTACCGCGTCAATCAGATTGAACTTCTTCGCTTGCATGATAAAACTCCTTCCCTTTTCCAGGGATGAATATAGTCTAACCATGCCGCGAAAAGCGGTCAAGAAAATCGTCGCATTTTGTGTAAAAAATAACAAAAAAGTAACATGTTACGTTTCGCGTAACATTGTTACCCGGCCGGATCTACTCGTCCATGTTGCCCCGCAACCCGATTACCAGGCCTTCCTGCCGCCGGTATTTGCCCGGGCTTACCCCGACAAAGGACTTGAAAATCTTCGAGAACCAGCTCTGGTCCTTTAGGCAACAGGTGGCGGCAATCTCGTTAAGGGTTAGCTCCGTCTCCAGGAGCAGTTTGCTTGCCCTTTCCACCCTTTGCCGGTTAACGTAGCTGGAAAAGTTTTCCCCCATCTCCTCCTTAAAAATCGTGCTGAAATAGGGCGCGGAAAGACCGGCTATTTTTGCAATTTCGCCCAGGCTGATTTTACGGGAAAGGTTTTCCCGTATAAAAGTCTCCGCCTTCCGCATGGCCGCGGCATGGGGAAGCCCCTGGAACGAGAGAACCTGCTTGGCCACGTTCTCCACGATAAAGTGCAGGGTATCGCCAACCCCCTCGACGGACTTGGCGTCCAGAATCTGTTTCAGATAGTGGACGACGCCTTCCACGGCGGTTGCCTTGATGAAATTCGCCCCGGTTCGGACAATCAGAACCGCCAGCTCCAACGCCCTAAGCTGGATGTAGGGAAAATTGTCCTTATTGTCTGCCACGAGCACCGCCAGTATCTCGTCAAGCAACCCCGCGGCCTTTTTAGTGTCCCCCTGGCGAAGCACGGCGAGAAGCTCACGTTCCTTGTCAAAAGGATAGACCATCATGGAAAGGGAGGACTGCCACTTTGTGGAAACCCCGTCCCCGAGAAACCCGGTTTCTGTACCCGCCGTGTCTTTTTGCACGACGTTTTTTTCTTTCTTTTTCAATTGACCCTACCTGCCTGGCCTATCCGATACTCGACAAAGTCGAGCAACGCCCCATTCCACCCGTTGTATTATCTTCCATGTTTTCGATACAAACGTCAAGAGATTTCTTTCGCTTCCAACTTGGCAATGAACTCGTAAACGAGCAATTCCAGAATCATGAGCATGGGAACGCAGGAAGTCAGATCCATGCCGTGCAGGCGGATATTCTCCGCAAAGACGTAAAAGTTCGCGTCGGACATGCTTTCCAGGGGATTGTTGTCCGCGCGGGTGATGGAAAGCAGGTAGGGTTTCCCCCGCAGAAAAACCCTTTTAATAACGTCTATCATCACCGTGTCCTGGCCGGAATACGAAAGGGCGATAATCATGTCCTGGCTGCTTATATGGTTGGCAAGATTCTGCATCTGGTAGGCGGCCTCGGGAAAGTACGCGTGGAAGCCAAGACCGATGAACAGCTTCTCGCAGTATTGCCCAATGGTGTGGGTGTTCGCGTCGGCCAAAATATAGATGTCGGGCCGCCGGGCCAGCATGGCCATTACCCCTTCCACGTGCTGCGGCGACATAACTCGCACCGCTTCCATGGCGTTTTTTAGGTATTCCTCGCTGTAGCCCCGGCCCACAAGCACGTCGGGAAGAACCGCGTTTTGCTGGTTGTGGGAGGTAACCAAAAGGCTGTTGATAAAATCCGCGTAGCCGGAAAACCCAAGCTTTTGCGTAAAACGAAAAATCGTGGTGGTAGACACAAGCCAATCCGCCGCGAATTTCTGTATGCTCATCTCCTTGACCGTGTCCATGTTCTTGACAACGTAGTCAAAAAGCTGGCGCTCGGTCTGGTTCAGATCGCGAATGGTTTCCTGGGTCGCCTCAAAAAAATCCTTTATCAAAGCTATTCACCCGTCTGGCCTTTCCCGGCCGAATCCTCCTCGATCTGCGCGTGAACCTGCGCCCCCGGCAACGAAAACATCTTGATTCCCTCGTTGGGGAACTTCGACTTTACGTAGGCCACGGCCCGCTCTATGGACTGAACCTCTTCATCCTCGCACCAGAACACGAAGATAAAGTTTTCCTCCGGCCATATCGAGTCGCCCATGTGGGGGCCCGAGTTCCCGACGCCCAAAATGTTGGGGTACTTTGTGTAGTGCTTGCCGGCGTTTTCAAACCTAATCGCGTCAAGGATGTTTTCCTCGACCGACCTGTTGGCGATTACCTCAACACGAACCATTATTCGGCCTCCGGGTTACGCATAGCAACGGCGTCGGTAATGGCGATTCCCGCCGCGGTTGCGGAGCCAAGAACGGCCTTCTTTTTCCAGGAATCCCCCGAGGCGATCTTCTTGCGCCATGCCGCCATTTTCGCCGCGCGCTCGTCGGAGTTTTTGTTAACGATGAAATATATCGTCGGCATAAGGAACAGCGTCATGACGGTGCCGACGGAAAGGCCGCCAAGAACGGTCTTGCCGATGGGCGCGACCAGTTCCGACCCCTCGCCGGGGAAGAAGGCCATCGGCACGAGACCGACGACGGTTGTTAGGGTTGTCATAAGAATCGGGCGAAGGCGCGTGCGGGCGGCCTCGACGCAGGCCTCGTGCAGGGGAAGCCCGCGCTTGCGCAGCAGGTTGGTGTAGTCGACCAAGACTATGCCGTTGTTTGTTATGATGCCGAACAAGACCAGAAGACCGACGGCGGTAAGCACGTTGAAGATCGTGCCGGTGATCATGTAAATGCCGACGATGCCGATCAGCGAAAGCGGTATCGTAAAGATTATGATGAACGGATCGCGGAACGATTCGAAAAGACAGGCCATGACCCCGAACACAAGGAAAATCGCAACGATGCAGATAAGAATGAACCGCGTGAACATCTGTATCATCGCCGCGTTGTCGCCGCCGAAGTCGATAACGATTTCGTCGTCAAGGGGAATTTCCGTGCGAATAAGGTGCTCGACCTGTTCCTGCACAAGGTTCATCCTTGCCCCGGGCCTTGCCCCGGCGGTAATCCGGATAACGCGACCCTGGTTTTCCCGGTTGATTGTAAGCGGCCCGGTGCCCTCCCGGAAGCTCACGAAGCTGGAAAGCGGAACCCTGCCGGCCAACTGGCTGTTGACGAAAAGGCTGTCCAGCGCGGGGCGGCTGTTGCGATCCGCCTCGGCAAGAATGAGCACCACGTCGTAGTCGTTGCCGCCGGTCCTGAACCTGGTCGCCGTGACACCGTCTATCGCGGCCCGTATCTCGTTGCCGACGACCATGGTGTTCAGCCCCAGCGCGTACATCCTGTCACGATCGATAACAAGCTCAAGCTGGGGAAGGCCGTCGGTCAGATCGACCTGCGGCTCGGTAATGTAGGGTATCCTTTCCCCAAGGAGCGCGGCGATTCTGTTCGCCATCTCCAGACCCCTGACCATGTTGTCGGTGCGAAGGATAACCTCCACAGGGCTGCCGCCAAACCCCATCATGCCGCCGCCAAAGGCAAATTCGACGTCGGGGAACTGGCCGAAGAAGGGCCGCAGAATGTCCTGTATCTCGCTAGCGGACTCTATGCGGTCGGCAAACTCCGGAAGGCTAATCCGCAGGGTGCCGGAGTTGCTTCCGGATCCCCCCCCCATCATCATGCCGGCCATGCCGCCGCCGGCACCGGCCTGGATAAGCAGGGTGTCGAAGCCCCTTATTTCCCTTTCGACGATAGTCTGGAACTGCCTAAGGACGGCCTCGGTGTAGCGCAGGGGGGTTCCCACGGGAAGGGTCGCCCTTACCACCACGTTGTCCTGTTCCTGCTGGGGCATGAATTCCCAGCCGATCCTGGGGATCATTATAACGCTTCCCACAAAAATGGCGAGCACCGAAACGACGACGATGGTTTTCTTGCGAAGGATCTTGTCAACAAGCCAACGGTAGCCGTTGTCGAGCCCCGTAAAGAAAGCCTCGAACTTTCCGTCTATCTTGGCCAGAACACCCTTAAGCGGCTTCTGTTTCCTGGTGACCAGCGGCAGGTAGTGGCTCGCAAGCACCGGCACCAGGAACACGGCGGTAAAAAGGGAAATGCCCAGCGAGATCGCGATGGTGAACGCAAGACCCGCGAAGAGCTCGCCGGCCAGCTCCAGAAGCCCCTGGAACATTATTAGGGGAAGAAACACGCACAGGGTAGTCAGCGTGGCGACCGTGATCGCCTTGATCATTTCCGTGGTGCCAAGTATCGCCGCGGGCTTTAGCTTCGCGCCTTTTTCCCTGTATCGGTAGATGTTTTCCAGAATGACAATGGAGTTGTCAATCAGCAGGCCAATCCCAAGGACCAGGCCGGCCATGGTCATAAGGTTCAGGGTAAGCCCCACGAAGTACATCAACATGAACGTTATCAGTACCGAGATGGGGATGGCCAGGCCGATTATGAACGTGGACTTGAACGAGCGCAGGAACAGGAAAAGGAAAACGATGGCGAAGAAAGCCCCGGACAGCGCGGTGTTCGTCACCTGCGAAAGCGAGTTCTCGATTATGTCGGTGGTGTTGAACAGCTCGGATATGCTTATGTCGCCGGGCAGTTCCCTTTCGATTCTTTCGAGCCTGTTGCGAAGCTCGGCGGCCGCCTGAACGGAGTTCGCGCCGCCCTGCCTCTGCACGCTAAGCAGCACGGCCGGCTGGCCGTTCACCAAAACCACGTTGGTCTCGTCACGGTAGCATTCAAACACGTCGGCGATGTCGCGCAGGAACACCCGGCGCGGCGGCTCGAACTGGTGCCCGACAATCCCCCCCCCCCGAAAGGAAATGACCGTGTTCCTAAGCTCGTCCAGCGACACGAATTCGCCCATCGTGGTAAGGATGTAGGACAGGCCGCCCTCGGTTATGGTCCCGACGTTGGTCTGCATGTTTTGTATAAAAACCATTTGCTGGATTTCCGTGACGGTAAGACCATAGGCCTCCAGCCTGTTCTGCGGGATCTCCACGCGGATGATTCGCTCCCTGCCGCCGCTTATCGACGCGGTCGCGATGCCCGGGGTCTGCTCTATCCGGGGAACGATGGTGTTGTCGGCGATTTCGCGCAGCTCCTCGGGGCTCCGGTTTCCCGTTACCATAAGACCCATAATCGGGATCATCGCCGGATCGAACTGGAAGAGCATCGGGGTTTCCGCGCCGGTGGGCAGGAAGCGCCTTACCCGGTCCAGCACGTCCCGGACGGAAAGCGAGGTGTCGGACAGGTTAACCCCGTAGGTAAATTCCATGAAGATTATGCTTACGCCTATCGCCGACTGCGAGGTCATGGTTTCCAGGTTCGAGGTGCCTGACAGCGCCGCCTCCAGGGTTCGGGTCACGGTCCGCTCGATTTCCTCGGGCCCCGCCCCCGGGTAAACGGTGGCGACGACAAGAAACGGCGGCTCGATCTCCGGGTAGAGATCCACCGCAAGATTCGCCATCGAGAAGACGCCCAGCCCAATAAGCAGGGCGAAGACAATAAAAACCGTGGTCGGCCGCGAGACTACTGTTTTGACCATGCTAACCGCCAATCGGCGTAAGCCGCTCGATAACGTTCACCCTTACGCCGTCCTCCAGCAGGGTCTGTCCCCGGGCGACGACCTCCTCCTGCGGCTCAAGCCCGCTTTGGACTTCCAGCATCCCGTCCACAAGGATCCCCGGGGTAATGTTGCGCCTTCGCGCCACGTTGTGCTCCGGGTCTTCCGGATCCTGCTCGACGACGTAAACGTACTGGTTCCCGAACCGGGTAATCATGGCCGAGGCCGGGATCTTGACGACGTTTTCCTTGCGCTCGGTTATAAGCCGGACGTTGGCGAACATCCCCGCCCTAAGCCTGTCGCCGGGCTGGTTCACCCTTACCCGGACTTCCATGGTCCTGGAAATCGGATCGATGGTCGGGGAAAGCTCGTAGATCCGGCCCTGGAAAACCTCGCCCGGCCAGGCGGCCAGGGTAATCTCGGCCGGAAGGCCCAGCGCCATCCGCGAGATAAAGCGTTCCGCCACGAAAAGCCGGATTTCCAGGGTGTTGCCGCTGGCGACCCGGGCGACCGGCATCCCCGGGCCGATTGTCATGCCGACCTGGACCGGAAGCATCACGATAGTCCCGGTGACCGGCGCGGTCACGGTGTTAAGCTGGAAGGTCATGCCCGGGCGGGAGGGATCCACCGTCGCGATGGTCTGCCCCCTGTACACCCGCTGCCCTATCGTGACAAACACCTGTTCCACCCTGCCGGCGGCCTCGGGAACCGCGTCAACCACGGAACTGGCGATAACGTCCCCGGAAAGACCGATAAAGTCCTGGATCGGACCCTGCGCCGCCGCGATCGTATTGACCGCGAAAACCGGGACAATGGCCTCGGTTTCCCCGCCCCCCAGGAGCCTTCCAATCCCCTCCCCTTCCTCGTTGCAGGAGGAAAAGAAAAAACCCGCCAGCGACACCGCCAAAAGCGGGAACAACACTTTAGCCTTCATAAACATACTCCTTTCTAGTTTAGGTTCACCGGGGAAGTCAGGCTTCCGAAGGGAACCCCCAATGCATACTCAAGGTCGATAAGACTGTTGAGGTAGTTGAACTGCTGTTCGTGCAACTGCACGCGCGCCTGCCTGAGCGACATTTCCGCGTTTTGCACCTGGAACAGGTCGATCAGCCCCGCGCCATAGGCCTGCTCGGCAAGGGCGAAGGACCGCTCCGCCAGGGCAACCGTCTGCTCCAGAGCCTCCATGGTCAGCTTTATCCTTTCCAGGGTAAGCACCAGGTTGTGGATTTGAATCTCGGTCCCCCGGACCATCTGCGCCAGGCCGATGTTGACGCCCCTGATTTGGTCCTCCAACGCGCGAAGGCCCTGGCGTTCCGCACTAAAGGGAAGAAAACCGTTCAGCCGGAAGCCAACGGTAAACCTGAAGGCCCCGGACTGCTGGCCCCAGAAATCCCTGTCGGTCAGGCTTTCGTCCCAGAGCCCGGTAAAGGTCGGGTCGGCGTTCCAGCCCAGGGAAAGGAACGGCGTGAACAGCCCAAGCCGCATCGCGGTCCTGCCGCTTTCCATTAAAAGAATGGTCTGCCTAAGCTCCAGAATGTCCAGGTTGTCGGCGGCGGCCCTGCCGATCAACTGCGCCGTGTCAAAGGTAATCGGGGCCAGGGCGGTCTCGACCGGGACAAGCTCGAACGCGGTATCGTGGGGCAGCCCCAGGAACATGGAAAACTGCATCATCAGAAGCCTGAGCCCGCCCTCGGCCTGGTCGATCACCGGCCTAAGGTTTTCCCTGCCCACCTGCGCCTGCAGCAGGGTAAGCTCCGGAGCCAGGCCGGCGTTGAAATTCGCCTGGGCAATCTGCACCTGCCTGTCGGCGTTTTCCAGGCTGCCGTGCAGCAGGGCGATGTTCTCCTGCAGCAGAAGTATGTTGTGGTAGGCCTTGCGGACATCCCGCTCAAGCTGGGCCCTTGCCCTGGCGTAGGAAACAAGCCCCCTCTCGTGGTCGATCCTTAGCCTGTTCATTTCCTCTATCATGGCGAAGCTGAAGTTGAGCGTCGCGGAGAAGGAACCGGCCAGCAGCCACTGGGGAGGCGAGGGCATATCTGGCCACATTGCCGGAGGCACCCCCATGCCACCCATTATGCCGCCAACAAGATCGCCCATTCCCGCAGGAGCCGTGTTCAGCCGCAGCAGGGATCCGGACGCCATCATCTCGGGGAGAAACTGGTTCCAGGAAAGGTTCGCGGCCCGCCTTGCCGTGGCGGTGCTTATCCGCGCCGATTCCAGGCCAAGGTTGTTCCTTATCGCCAGATCGACGGCCTCGTCCGGGCTAATGCGCAGGGAACCCTCCGCCTGGGCAAACAGGGGGCCGCACATGACAAGCCCCGCCACCAAAAGAGCCTTGAGGCGTCTAGCGCTTCCGCCGCCGCCCGGGAAAAAACTCATGCTACAAATCTCCAAACACCCCTGGTCAGATACATAGGTAACCTCCAACAAAGCCATGGCGTCCCGAAAAGGATCCCGCGCGGCGCAAAAATACCGCAGTTTGAAGTTAAGGCGGAGTACTAAACATCAGTTAAACCAAAGGTAAAATCTTGGTAAACTCCCTGTTGGCGACAGGAGCACGCCCGCGGTTAATAAAACAGCCGCCCCAACTCTTAATCCGGCACCAGCCGGCCACCATTGTAATAAACAAACGCCGGCGGGAAAGGCAACATTTGGATCGCGGCGGCTCCTATTCATTCCCTTCCCCATGTGCTAGACTGGGGCATGAGAGTGATTGGAACACGGGCGTTGGGCTTGCGGACGCCGATTATCCGCGAGTCGGACGATCTGGTAGCCGTCGTCTGCGAGTCCCTAAAGGACGCGATAGAGAACGAGAACATCCGGGTAAACGACGGCGACATCGTCGGGATTACCGAGGCGGTCGTGGCGCGATCGCAGGGGAACTACGCCTCGGTCGACCAGATTGCCGCCGACGTGCGGGCCAAGTTCGCCGGCGGCCACGTCGGCGTCGTGTTTCCCATCCTAAGCAGGAACCGTTTCGCCATGCTGCTTAAGGCCATCGCCCGCGGCGTCGAAAAGGTCACCGTCCAGCTTAGCTACCCGGCCGACGAGGTCGGCAACCAACTGGTAACCTGGGAGGACGTGGACGACAAGCGGCTCAACCCGTACTCGGACTGCCTTAGCGAGCCCGACTACCGCCGCCTTTTCGGGAACGACACCAGGCACCGGTTTACCGGCATCGACTACGTCGCCTACTACAAATCGCTCGGCGGCAACATAGACATAATCCTTTGCTCCGACCCGAAGCGCATCGTCGAGTACGCCGACCAGGCCATCGCCGCCGATATCCACACAAGGGCCAGGACGAAACGCGCGCTGCACGCCGCCGGGGCGAAGAAGGTCTTCGGGATTGACGAGATCCTGACCGCGCCCGTCAACGGCAGCGGCTACAACGAGCTTTACGGGCTGCTGGGCTCGAACAAGGCGTCGGAGGAGCGGGTCAAGCTGTTCCCTAGGAACTGCGACGACTTTGTCAAAAAGATGCAGGCCGCGCTCCGGGATCTTACCGGCAAGACGATGGAGGTTCTGGTGTACGGCGACGGCGGGTTCAAGGATCCGGTCGGCGGCATATGGGAGCTGGCCGATCCGGTCATCGCCCCGGCCTTTACATCCGGCCTGGCGGGAACGCCCAACGAGCTAAAGCTGAAGTACCTTGCCGACAACGACTTCGCCAGCCTTTCCAAGGACGAGGCGCGCCGGGCTATCGAACAGGCGATAAGCGCGAAGGCCGGGCGCGACCAGATGGGCAAGATGGAGTCCGAGGGAACCACGCCCAGGCAACTGACCGACCTGCTCGGCAGCCTTTGCGACCTGGTAAGCGGATCCGGCGACAAGGGCACCCCGATTGTCCTGATCCAGGGGTACTTCGACAACTACGCGATTAAATAGGCTGCTCCACCAGGCGGGCCGCCCAGGCCTGCATCGCGATCCCAAACGCCACGGAAACGTTAAGCGACCCCTTGGCGCCGTAGCAGGGAATCGAGACCCTGCCCAGGGAGGCGTCCGCCACGGCAAGAGCCCGGGGACTGACGCCAAGCTCCTCGGAACCTACTATTAACAGCCCCCGCCTGGGAAAGGCGAATTCCGCCAGCGGGGTTCCGCCGGTTTCCAGCGCGAAAACCGCCTCCCCCCGGTCGGCAAAAGGATCCCCGCGTTCCCAGGGCAGCACGTCAACGCAGCCCATCGCGGTCCTTTGGGCGCGCGCGTGGCCAGGGTCGGCGCAGAACCGCGAGACGAAAATCCTTTCCGCGCCGAAGCTTTCCGCGCTGCGGAACATCGCCCCCACGTTGAACGGCGAGCGGACGTCGTCCAGGTAAACGCGCATCCCCGGAAACACGCGCCGCCGAGCCGGATCCAGGCGTCCGTCCCCGTCAAAGAAATCCCAGTCCGCCTGGCTCCGGCCCGTTTCGGCCAGCAGGATGTGCCTGGCCTCGTTAAGGGATCGCCTGGCGTCCCCGCAGGTTTCCCCGGGGATCGCCGCCCGGGCGAAAACCCCCGAGGCGGCGGCGAAGGCGTCCCTGGCCGGTTGCGCGAACAGGGGATCGCGGGAAAGGAACTCGGCAATACCGGAAAAGTAGCGCAGATCCCCGGCGGAGGCGCCCGCGCCGGAACAAAGGCGTCTTTCCGCCGCCGCGAAAACCGAGGCGACTTTTCGCAGGCGCTGGTTGCGGGGCAGTTTCTCGAGCTTGTAAATCGTGACCATCGGTGATTTAGCCATCGTAGCACATTGGCGCGGCGGGTTTCCACCAAAAACACGGCTTTACATTTTTCGCGACCCGTGGCATTATCGTAGCCATGCAAGTGGCAATCGAAGCGCGGCGGCAAATTCCCCAGACTACCCCCTTGACAATTTCCGCCGTTTCCGGTAACACACACACACACACACACACACACACACACACACACACACACACACACACACACTAGTATACGCAACTTAATCTCCCGAAAAAAATTTGTCCCGGTTCTGCCCTACCTTCGCCAGAGGCCAGCGTGTTTCATGCCAGCGGCCAGGAAGTCGCTTCCCATTTTTGAATACAACGCCGGTTGGCGTGTATATATTCCGGCGTTGCCGGAATTTGCCTTGCGGGGCGAAACGTAATCTTTCGGTTACCCGCCGCAAGGAAAGTAAGGCGGCTAGTCGAAAAAGGGGTTTTTTATGACGAGGAAGAACAGGCTCAAGCTGATCGTCGCGGCGGTTGCGGTGGCCGCTATCTCGGCGGTCGGGTGCAATAACCCGGCTGGCGACAACAACAACGTAAATGGCAACGGAAACCGAACGCCGGTTGCCGGCCATTACGCCTTCGGCAACCTGGCCCAGATCGCCGGGAGCGTTACGGCGGTTACCATAACGCCGAACCCGGGCGCGTCGCCCGGTGCGGTGGTCAACGTTCGGTATAACGGCAGCACGGAGATTCCGCAGACGACGGGAACCTTTACGGTAACGTTTGATGTCGCGGCGGCAGAAGGCTGGAATGCGGCGACAGGCTTGTCCGCGGGAACCCTCGTTGTAGAACTGGCGGAGCCTCCCCCGGGAACGGAAAGGCTCCATTTGGCAAACGGGGCCTACGCAATCTTCCGGTTTGATCTTCCCCCAGGAACGGTATGGGCCGACTTTTCCCATATCAGCGCCGACTACATGCTTGACGAGGCAAACATGGCAAAGCCGATACGCCATTGGAGGCTGATGGGCAACTGGAGAGAGGAGCATTTTTCCGAAGTCAGCGAGTATGGCTGGCGTGCTGTCTTCTTGGACGACCGATTTACAAATGAATTTGGTACCGGCACCTGGAATGGGCCGTTCATCATGCACAACAACATGGGAGCGCCTGACTGGGCAAGCCTGGGTGCCGTTGCCGATGAATGGTTTACCGTAACTTACGACATTACCGGAGCGACGGCACATGCCCAGTTCGATCGGGCAAATGCCCTGCCTCGCCCGGATGAAGCTGGACCTTTCTTTTTCGGGCTGGGTATATCGGGCGATGACATGGAAAATGGAGTAACCCAGTATATCAGGAATGTTACCCTGCACAACCGTACCTACCCCAGCTTTAGCGCTGTTTCAACCGGCTCTGGCTTTGAGGAGCCTACCTTCGCCGCGTTTAGCTATCCTTCCATGCTCTCCACGCGAGTAGCCGGCCCGCCTCTTACACAGAACCGGTTTGCATCGGTTTTGGCAACCGGAGAATGGAGTGCCGTTACCGACGCGAGAGATGGCGGATCATCCACAAACGAAATGACGGAAGTCGAAATCGGCGGCGCGCCGGCTTGGCATTTTGCCGGAGAGGTAACCACCCAGTTTCTCTGGGGCTTCGCTTACATGCGGTTAGAGCCGGACGAGCCAACGCTTGCCCAGCTTGCCAAGATGGAAGCCATTTCCTTTATGGTTCTGGGCGACGGCCGGCGTTACACGATAAGGCTCCAAACCAGCAACGTTGCGGATTATGGGTATTTCGAGTTCCATTTTGACACCGTGGCGGGCGTGGCTACAAGAATTACTGTTCCCATGCGCCATTTCATGCAACCTCTTTGGGCTACCCCGGTAGGACAGCTTAGGCAGGATCTTCTGACCACCGTTTCCTGGCAGACGCACGAAAGCTGGAGACCCGGCGCTTTCGAGCTTACTCTATGGGATGTCAGGATGTACGTACCAGAAACGTAGGAAGGAGGAGCCTCCTCCTTCGGCGGCTGACGACCAGCGCAACCCAGGGAACCATATCTTAGCATGGTTCCCTGGTCCCTGATCTCAATAAATTAGGTTACTGGAGCTAATGGGAATTGAACCCATGACCTCTTGAATGCCATTCAAGCGCTCTAGCCAACTGAGCTACAGCCCCAAGGATATACCCACCATAGCAAATTCGCGGAATCGTGTCAAGCGCGGGATTGCCTCAAACGTATTTTTCCTCGATATAGTCCAGGAACGGCTCGACCCGAAGCTTCTCGCCGGTGACCCTTTCCAGTAGCCGCGCCGGTTCCAGGCGGCAGCCCCAGGCGTATATGTTGTCCCGCAGCCAGTCCCTGATCGGCGAGAACTGTCCCCTGGCGACAAGATCCGCGATGTCCGGAACCTCGCTTTCCAGTTTCCGGAAAAACTGCAGCCCGTAAAGGTTGCCCAGGGCGTAGCTGGGGAAATAGCCGAAGGCGCCCATGGACCAGTGAATGTCCTGCAGAACCCCGTCGGCGTCGCAGCGCGGGTCGGCGGGATCGATATCGAGCCCCAGGTACTCCCTGGTTTTCTCGCGCCAGGCCTGGGGGAGCCGTTCCGGGGCAAGATCGCCGGATATCAGCCCCTGCTCCAGCTCGAAACGGAGGATGATGTGCAGGGAATAGCTTACCTCGTCGGCGTCGACGCGGATAAGCGAGGGCCTCGCCTCGTTCACCGCGCGGTAGAACCGCTCGACGTCGACCCCCGCAAGCTGGTCCGGAAAGGAGCCCTTGAGCTGCGGGTACAGCCCCTCCCAGAACGGGAGGCTCCGCCCGATCACGTTTTCCCACAGGCGCGACTGCGATTCGTGGATGGCCATCGACGCGCCGTCCGCAAGGCAGCCGCCGCGAAGCTCCGGCGGAAAACCCATCTCGTACATTGCGTGGCCGGATTCGTGGATGACCGAAAACAGGCTTGACGGCAGGTTGTCCCGGAAATAGCGGGTGGTGATGCGAACGTCGTGCGATCCCAGGGTGGTGGCGAATGGATGGGGGCTGGTGTCCAGGCGACCGCGCTGCTGGTCGAAGCCAAGATGCACCAGAAGTTTCTGGCAAAATCTTTTCTGGTTTCTTAGGGGAAAATCCTGGCGCAGAAAGGAGCTGTCCGGCGGATCGCGGTCCTGGATCTTCCGCAGCAACGCGCCCAGCCGTTCCCGCAGAACCGAGAACAGCGTCCCGATTTCCGCGGCACCCATGCCCGGCTCGTAAACGTCCAGCAGGCCGTCGTATGGGTTCCCGAAGCCCCAGTAGTCGGCCTTCCTGCGGGCGATTCCGATCATGGTTTCCAGGTGGGGCAGGAAGGCGGCGAAGTCGTTGTTCATCCGCGCCGCCGCCCATGCGGCCTGGGAAAGACCTTCCGCCCTGGCCGAGTCGCTTACGAAATCCCGGGGGAGCCTGACGGCCTTGTCGTAGCGGCGGCGCGTCACCCGCAGAAAGTCCCGCTCGATAGCCGGAAGCCTTCCGTCGCCGGAAGGGGTTTCCGCGGTCGATCCCAGTTCCCCAAGCAGCCGCCCGGTTTCCGGTTCCGTAAGCCGCCGGTGCGCCATGCCCTGGAGCAGCGCCAACTGCTCGACCCGCTCGTCCACTCCCCGGGGCGGCAGGTTCGTTTCCATGTCCCAATGGAGGATCGACACGACCCTTTCCAGTTGGCGTTGCTCCCTGTCCCCGGAATGGAGCTTTTCAAGGCTGTCGGAAAACCGCATGATTGGTTATTGTATGCCGAATCTGGACGGCTGTTCAATACGATCCAGCCGCGCGTCGAAGGTGCATTTTGTGATTTTAAAAACCATTTTCACGCAAGCGTTTCGCAATCCCGACGTATATGCCCGGTATGTCGACGCCGGATATTTTCTTTTGCTTGATGTCAAGTATTTCCGCGTGCGATATTCCGTCCTCGATTTTGACAATATTGTTTCCCCACCTCGCCGAGTGCTCGCTCACTATCCCGTCGTTTTCGCCCCTGACTTTGCTGACGTACAGGTAGGTGTAAAAAAACGTCAGGTCGTCAAAGGCGTTGTCCATCGTCGTGTACAGGCTCTGGTAAAAGACCCTGGCGTCCATCGTGACCCTGTCGTTAAAATCCCTCATGCTTGCGGTCGTCAACTGGTGATTAACGTTGTACAGGTCGGGGTTTACGTCCCCGTACAGTTTCCCGAAAATCGCCATGATTTTTTTCGTCGCCCTTGTGTGGGCGATTTTTCGTCCGTATATCAGATCGGCGATTTCCGATCCGTGGTGCGGGGTGCATATCGTCGTCAGGCTCGCCACCTTGTCACCAAAGCCGTGTTTCCAGATAAGATAGCGCGAGTCCAGGCCGCCCTTGGAATGCGCTATGATGTTTACCTTTTCGCTTCGGGTTTCCCGCAGCACGCTTTCGATCGTCGCCCTTAACGCCATGGCGTTCGACTCGTAATCGCCCCAGGCATCGGTGTTGCCCGGGAACACCCTTATTCCCCTGGCCGACAGGACTTCCGGGATCCTTCCCCAGAATTTGATCCTGCCGATTCTGTCGTGCGCGACGACCCCGTGTACAAGCACCAGGGGGTGTTTCAGGGGAATGCTTCCAGGCATTAGTCCACCCGAAACACCGCTCTGCTTAAGTCCGTGACAAAGCCGTAAATTTCCGCCCTGGACAGGCCACCAGGCAAGGTCATTGTCCTGTCGAACGATGGTTCCTGGGTTTCCCTGTCGATTATCCTGGCCGTGGCTATGTAGGCCACGGGCGAGTCTGAAATCGTTATGTCCAGCCCGAAACGCGCCCCCCCCCCTGGGGCGGAAACGGGTTGGACAAAACCCGCTTTTCCAAGCGCCCGGCGGAACGTTCTTTCCTCCCTGCGCCCCACGTTGGCGAAAAACTGCATGTCGATTTCCACGGGCAGGGCAATCCCGGACTGCAGCAGCGCGCCGCGGTTCAGCGCGAAAAGTTCCTCGGCAAAGGACTGGCGGGCGCGGCGCGTCCTGCCGTTGCGGGCGAACTCGCGGTACGCCATGGCGATCATGTCGCGCTGCCAGACCGGGTCGAAGCCCTCCAGCGCCATCGCCGTCCTGCCCAGGTTGCCCATCAGAATCCCCTCCTCTAGATCGTAGGAGGGAATCGACGCCTGGATTATCGCCGTCTCGAAACTCCTCGCCTTTCTAAGATAGTTGACCGAGCGGCGCGGATACGTTCTAAAGGCGTTGAAAAACTGGATGTAGCGATCGATTGGGGGCGCGGCCTGGTTCTCGCCGCCCGGTTCCCATGTCCGTAAGTCGGCGAAGCCGCCGCCCTCGCGGGTTATCCTGTCATAGGCGTCCCCGGACGCCAGGCTGTACTTCTGGAAAAGCTTGCGGTGAACCACGGCGTGAAACCGATAGGACAGCGATCTGAACGTCGAGGCGATCGCCTGGAAAGGCGTCCTGCTCGGCACGAAGCGTTCGACCCGCGCGAGCCCAGAGTAGGTGTTGTAGAGAAGTTCGTGAACGTCCCGCAGGTAACGATCCGGGTTGATCCCGAAGTGCGCCATCCAGGCATGGTCAACCACCCTTAGACTGGAATGCGCGTAAAGCCTAGCCTCCACCAGTCTGCCGGCTGCCAGGTGAACCCTGGCAAGATTCACCTTCGACAGGGGTGAGGTGTCTATTTCCCTGGCGTAAAGAAAGTCCGCCATGGCACCCTGCAGATCCAGCTGGCGCATCTTCAGGTCCCCCCTGGAAAGAAAACCGGAGGCGCGTCTCTGGGCGTTGATCGACGCGTTTGCCTGGTCCATCGCGAGATCGTAATGGAAAAACCGCGACTCCAGAATCGAAAGGTTGTAGTGCGCCACCGCCCTGAAGCTTCGCGATCTCGCGCCCAGGCTTATCGATCTCTGGTACCAGTACCTGCCCTCCTCGTGGCGGAACATGGCCGAGTAAATCGTCCCAAGGGTCATGGCTAGATCCTCGTCGTGGCCGAAACGTTCCAGGGCCTCGGTCAGAAGCCGCTCGCCGTCGGCAAGCCTGTGAACCTTGTAGTACATCCAGCCCAGGTTGCTGATCGCGATTCTGTTGTACGGATCGATTTCGAGCAGCCTTTCCAGGAAACCCACCGCCGCGTGATCCCTGTTCAGAAACCCGGCGGTGCTTGCCAGCCTTTGCAGAATGTGCGGGTGCTGAGGGTTGATCGCCTCCGCGACATGGAACGCATCCCAGGCAAGATTGTACAATGCCCGGCCGTAATAAAGATTGCCCAGAGCCCAGGGAAACCGGATCTCGTCCGGAAACCTTCTGATGCCCTCCTGGTACAGCGAGATGGCCCGCTCCCAGTTCTCGGCATGTTCGGCGCTAATCGCGGCGGAGAACAGCTCGTTCGCGTCGGAAAGCTCCGCCTCGCCGTTCTGTGCTCCACCGTCGTGTACCGCGACAAAGGCGAGCAGAAGCAGAACCGCGAGCCTGGCCTTGCCAGCGGATGGTTTCACCGGAAGGACAAGCGACAGGGGGGGGAGAGCCCAGGCAAGGAACCGTCTCCAGGGGTCGACGCTTTTCTTGTACGAAAGCGAAAAAACCCTGTAGGCGTTTTGCATCGCGACAAAGTCCCCGTCGTCGTAGTCCGGCGCGAAACGCGCGGCCGCGGCGGCCAGGTACATGTCATAGGTTCCCTTTACGACCGAGTCGCCGCGCCTGGCCCACTCGGATTCGGCCAGGGACGACGGGCAGCCCATCCCAGCGAGCCTAAGCCTTCTACGGGTGTGTTTCCACAGGTTCGCGGCCTTCTTGCGTTCCGAGCGACGCAGCCGGGAAAGGAACAGAAAGCCGCATCGAATCAGCACGAACGATATTGCCAACGACAGTAACACCAACGGAAGCGCAATCCTTCTTAGCAACGCCACTCCCGCCCTGACGAAGGATCCCGCCCCGGCCAACGCGCCGTCGGGATCCGGCCCCATCCTTACCTGGAGCTGCCCACGGTTTTCAAGAATTTCCCTCATCAGCCGCTCGAACAAATCCGGATCCACGCCCATGGAAAAGGAGAACTCCTCGTCCTCGGCCAGGCGTTCCGTGGTCGGATCGAATTCCACCCAGCCATGCCCGGGGAAAAGAACCTCGACCCAGGCATGAGCCATGTCCGCGCGGATCGCGTAGTAATTGAAGACCGAGGATCCGGGATCCACGAAAAAGCCCGCGGCGACCCGCGCCGGAATTCCCAGGGATCGAAGCATCAGCGTCATGGCGAAGGCGAAGTATGTGCAGTAGCCCCTTTTGGCGTAAAACAAAAACCAGGCAAGCTGGTCGCCGTCCGGGGCAATCCCTGGCCTAAGGCTGTAGCGATAGTCGCCGAATTTCAGGTGCGTGTATATGGCAAGGATTTTTTCATGAAAAAGATCGTAGCCGGCGGTTATCTCCCGCGCAAAGGCGTTCAGGCGCTCGTTGTTGCCGTAATAGGTATACATCGCGAATTCCCTTTCGCTAAGTCCAAAGTCGGCAAGGCTTGGCCAGCCCCCCCCCTGGCTTCCAAGTATAAAATCCGCAAGATTAAAATTGATAACTTCACTTTCGACGGCATAGGCGGCCCTGAACGACGACGCGTCCCAGGTCTCGAACGGAATTACCTCGACCGGCTGCTTCATTCCGATAAGCGCCGTCGCCTCGAAATTCACCAGAAAGAATTCCTGGCTGACCCGGCGCGGCGCCCTTAGATCCGGCGCGGGAAACTCCGTCGGGCGGTTGGGCACGCGCTGGGGATGGGTGCGCTCGTCCAGCTCCTCTATGCGGAAAAACCCCTGCCGCCTGTCGTAGCCGGACATTACCGCGCGTCTTAGCAGCGCGTTCTGGATTGGCGGATCCATCCTAACGATAAACACCAGATCGTCGGTCATGCTTATTTCCGGATTCAGGCTTAATACCTGCGAAAAATCGAAGCTGAAAAGCCCCCTTGGTTCCAAAAGTCCGCCGCCCCTTTGAACGGCCCGTTCCTGCGCCGGCCCCAGAAAGACAAGCCCGCCCAGAAGAACCAGCAGAAGCAGGATAACCGTCGCTGTGATCTTCTCCCCCTTCTGCAGTTTGGTTCCCTTTGGCATGGAAAAAAGCAGGGCCAGGGACTGCAAAAAGACGATGCCTGCGACGACGGAAATTACCACCACGGGCCAGCGATACATCTCGATATTGGCGACCGGAGCAAAAGTGAAAATGGCAATAAGCAGAATGGCGTCGGCGATGACCGCGCCGCGAAGGAACAGGCGGGAGCGGAGCGAGAACCACGTCGTAACGGCGGCCCAGTAAAACGGCAACAGGGAGACGAAGTTGTTGCGGTCAAAGTTCAAAAGAAGAGCGTCCAGGGTGATGGCCAGGGAATCGGTTCGACCAGGAATCAGAAACCTTGGCATGGCGATGAAGAGCCTTACCGCCCAGGGAACCAGGGCTATGGTGACAAGCGCGGCTAGCGGCCCCATTTTCCTGGCCTTGGTAGGGTGGGCAATGAAGAATGCCGTTGCAAAAGCCCCCAAAAGCGCCGCAATATAAACGGCCGTGTCCGCCAGGTTCCCAGCAAGAAGCCTGAACTGGTACAGGATGGCGAAAAGTGCCACAGAACGAAAAACCAAGGGCAAAGCCTGGTCTGCCCTGCCGGCGATGCCGATCCCGCCAACCGCGATTTGGCTTGCCGACCTGACGGTCAGGCCGCCCGCTAGTGCGTTGTTCATGCTTACATTATAGCTTAATGAAAGCTATTTTATACAGGGGCAACATCGACCAACGAAGCTCGGCGACCCGCCCGCCAGTTTTATCCCATTTGATTTTTAGGTTTCATATGGAATATAATGCCGTTGGAGCCATGCCGTCATCAAATGGGTTCATTTATACGCGGCAACTTTGTTTTTCTTTCGACAAAAACAGTATGTTTCATTTCCGCCTTCCAGGAATCGACCCTGTTTTTGGCACTTTTGATTGAATAATCCATCCTGCAGGCATACAGCTTTTGTATTGCGCCATCGTAGGAAAACTCCCCGTTCAGAAACGCCTGCTTTATTTCCTGCAGGCGGCTATCCCACGTATTCGTCACTGACTCCATTTGGCTCTCCTTATAGCCTTTTTTAAACTTACTTCATTATCAACGTAATCGCATGGCGTGTCAAGGAAAAGCCGAAGGGGCAATCCTGGCGCGATGGCGTAGGTTTTTGGGCTACCGCCCTCCTCCGGTTTTTTGCCGTAACATCATAATACTACTTCTGAAACATGATTCCTTTTCGTTCTAACTGTCAATCTTAATGCAGACCGTCTCACGGTTTAAGGCTTGAGTCCAACACACCCGATGGTTGCTTCGGTTTTGTGGGGAAAATCGATGGGCTCATACCCGCAACAACAGCTCTTTCTCGCTTGAGTTTTTGGGACAGGCCATAATCTCCAGCCCCATGCCAAGGCTATCCAGATAATCTATCAGCGTAGAGATGCGAATATCCTTGCGGTTCTCAAGTTTCGAGACCGCGGTCTGGGTAAAGTTGGAAACATCGCTTTGCCTCACACCGTACTTTTCCCGCAACAGCGAGAGCCGAATGTTCAGGCTTTCCTTCTGCGCCATTCTCCGCGCCTTTTCCAGAACCGTGGGATCCATCCTTGCCTCAAGCTCGCTGATTGGCCGTGTTTGCTTTGCCATATTTTACCCCTTTCGATACTGCTGGTATATTTCCTCGGCCTGCTTAATCAGGTTCCGATAGAACAGCCTTTCGTCTTTGCCCCTCTTGTCTCCGCCAATAAGCAGAAGGGCATTGCGTTCCGCATCAAACAGAGAAGCGACCCGAAATACGTTGGCCGCAGAATGAGCCCTTAGCTCTTTCAGGTTGCTAAGCTTACTCCCTTTCAAAGTGTCGGCATGAGGTCGAGGAAGATGCGAACCATACTCCTTCAAAACCCCAACTTTCATCTGTATTGATGCCTGACCGTCGGTACTTTGCTCCATGAACCAAGCGTCGTATTCCTCTGTTGTCTCAACTTTCCACACCATTGGCTAGAGTATATGAACTATAACTCATATTGTCAAGCCATTTGGTAACCGACTGTTCCGAAACACGCAAAGCTCTATCGGTTATTTCACCGTCTTCACCACTCTGTTAATCTTCAACTTAAAATACCATGCATAGATCTACAGATGCTTCTTAGGCAGAATGATTGGGTCTTTCGATAGCACAAATCCATACGACATTACTAAATAGAGAACAGCTCCTAAGATCATCAGCCGCTCAATATCTAAATGTTGATACTGATAAATGTAAAAACTAAAAACGATGCCGATCTCATGGCGAAGAAAGGCTATTGTACTTATTTTTTGGATGGAATCCGCATCTCGCTCTGTGTATTAGGAGCGTAGCTCCACTGGGGGTGCGGGGGATTTGTTCCCCCGCATACGCAAAGCTCTCAAAAAATGAATCTTCAATACCCCTGCTGCTCTGCGGCGGGGATTCTTTATTTCAGATCTATTCCTTTCTGATAATACCATGAGGATTTTTTTCTATTTTATAGACAACACCTTTTTTTACATATGTCACAAACGCTTCATTTGTACCAATTAGGCCATTTTTATTAAATTGAAATGAACACCAAGCAGTTTTAGGAATATTTTGATTGAGACCTTTTACTTTTTTTGGGAGTTCTGTCGAGATGTTTTTCTTTCCAATAATCGGAGTGAAATACCAAAGAGAGATATCACAATTTTCCTCATAAATACTGTAATTTGTTTTTATTTCATGATAATATCGAAAAATATTAGTAATGGCTATGCTGTTTATTTCAGGAACACCATTTATAGTCGTTGAAATAAGATCCGAAGGATCACGAAATTTCCCCTTTTCTGTTTTAGGAAGCTCCAATTTAGAAATACTTGCAGAATAACAAGGAAAAGGTGCTTTCCCTTTAATAGCGTCTGAGCGTTCTGGTAGGTTTTTTGATAAGAGGCAAACTGCTTTTATTGCATCTTCTGAATTTTCAAATCCCATCTTATGCATATCTCCATTTTCGCCAAATGACAGATAGGCTCCTTTTATATGGGATAATACTTTATACTTTGCTATCTTTCGTATTTTCTCTAGGAAAGAATAATATCCATCATCTCGTAAGTGTTCTTGAACGGATTGTGAAACTACCAAGTCTAAAATTAGATAGTAAATATGCTCCTTCCTTTTCCATGCCTCAGCCAGCCTTTTTGCAGATCTGTTCGTGGATGCTAATTTGCTAAGATTAATTTGAGTTTCTCTATCAAGAGAATCGCTAAGAGTAACACTGATAGATTCTTGCAGATTCAAATCATTAGCACAGTTGTTACAACATCCATCATTAGGAAATAAGGTTATTGTCGTATTGCAATGTGAACAGAATAGAGGATCCAAATTTAATATTTTTTTCCGAAAGAGTTAATAAAATTTTAGCAGATACATTTAATGGAAGTCCTGCTTCTCGTGAAATATCATGGCTGCTTATCACTCTCACCCTTGGGTTTTTCAGGAGCAGATTTAGCAGCCTTTCTGCTTGCGCTTCGCTTAGCGCTAGCTTGTTGATCGATTTGAACAATGCGATCGGGGAAAGCTCGTTGTGGATATTCTGAGTAGATTCCATTTTTTATTTCTACCTCCCCTCTATGAATATCAAGGTGATAAGTGAGCCAATCAATTGCTTTACCTTTCATGGCTCCTTCAAAAGTAGATTTTTCGTAATCATGGGTATTCCTAACAATGCCCGGATCTTCCACTTCGCGACGCCGCAAGAGTAGACAGCCGGGAACGGCTCGCCACGCCCTTCTTTGGTATGATGCTTGCCCCTGGAGCCAGGCGGGGTTGGACTCCCCGCTTTCAGGTAGAAAGGGTGGTTCGAGGGTTTATCGCAGACGAGGCGGGGGTTTCGGAACATGACACCGTGGCGATCAGGAATTTCCGCGTGTTCGAGAGGGAAGGGGTCGCCCTAATGGAAATAAACATACGGAAGCGCAACATGGCCTTTATGGAAACACTCATGACCCTTTTCGCCTTCCTGGACTCGCCAGATACCTTTTAGTGGATTGCCGTCGAAGCCAGTGCAGAATAAGTTAAAGCATGACCGTTTTTCGCAAAATTGACACCAATGAACGGAATGTGTTATAATTTTAAAGTGGGGATCCGTAAATTAACCAATTTGGCATGGAACTTTCAATGAAGATGTCTTTCGGAGGCAGGTTTAACTTATTATATCGAATATACCTAACTAAGAGGAGTAACTATTGAATACCGTTCGCTTGAAATTTTTAGGTGGAATTGGAACCGTAACCGGGTCATGTACTCTGATGGAGTATAAGACTAATGATGAAACGCATTATTTTTTGATAGACGCGGGGATGTATCAAGGTGAAGGTGAAGACACCCTGGAAACAAGGGAAAAAGTACTTAAAAGATATGCCGGAAAAATTGAAATCATGTTTATCACACATGCGCACTTGGATCATATAGGATTGTTGCCAGAGTTGCGCGAATGGGGTTTTGACGGAAAAATATACGGCACAAAAGCGACCATTGAGTTGATGAAAGTAATGCTCGAAGATATGCTCAAAATCAAAGGGTTGCCTAGTCTTCAAATACAAAAAATAATGAAGAAGTTTAAATTTTATGCAGTTGATAAAAACAGAGGCGAAAATACCTTTAAAGGTTTTGGGCGACAATATTCGACGATAGCACATAATTTTGGGGTCTCAATTCTAAGATCCTCGCATATCCTTGGTTCCTGTGTTTGGCTGTTCCGTTGGTGTGAAAATGAACACGAAAAAGATAATGTGCCAAAGGAGGAATGGAAATATATATATTTCACAGGGGACATCGGACCGGGAAGAAAAGAATTTCATACAAACATCTTATTTAAAGGGCATCAGCTTCCTTTTTCTAATAATCCAGAAAAAACCGTTATTATGGAATCGACCTATGGTGAAACTGTTCGAACAAAAAGAGACAATGTGTATCAAGAAAAAATAGCCAAGCTGTCGGAAATAATATTAACAAATATGCAAAATAATAGATCCATACTTATCCCTGTATTCGCATTAGACCGAGCACAGCAAATTCTTGTGGATTTATATAATGTTACCAGATTTGAAGTATGGAATGAAAAATCTTCCAAACTTCTTTGGGAAGATATACTTTTACAAGAAGGAAAAAGCAATATCGACGATTTGTTTTTTAACAAAACAGAAGATGAGCTTATAGAACTAATAAATCGTTATCTGCCAGAAAAGACAAAGGGAACAAAGGGAAAACAAATTTCTGGTATTTTATTTCAAAATCTCTTACCAGAAGACGAAATAAAACTACGAAAACGACTTAATAGAGAATTAAATCACACCAGGGGAGATAAAAAAATCACATTTCCCTCAATAACGATAGCATCTCCGTTAATAGAAAAAATCAATAAAATCTATATAGAAAATTTAACGGATGATGTGGGTCCTCCTTCCAGACAAGAAGACGGAAAATATGATTTTAACTACAAATATCTATCTGATGAGTTTTTACGCGAATTTAACCTAAATGACGAATCGATTTCACGAGAGCAAAAGAACAAAATAAAAACCATACTAGAAAAATGTTTTAATGTTCGTAAAAAAGGCAATATTACAGTTTCTGCTTCTGGAATGTGCGACCATGGTGCCGTAGTAGGTTTATTAGAGAAACATTTGGCAGACGAGAATTCAACCGTCATTCTTACAGGCTATCAAGCGAAGGATACCAACGGGTTTTTGTTGAAAAATTACAGCGAAGGCAAATATAATGAAGATGACAAAGAAAAAAATCGCCTGTCTTTGGGTAAAACGGAACTGAGATTATCAGAGATTAGGTGTAAAATAGAGAATTTGTCCGAATATTATTCGGGTCACGCGGATCAAAGACAATTGGTAAATTATATTATTGAGCCACATAAAACGGCGACAACCGTTCTTCTTAATCATGGCACGGAAACTGCACGAAAAAGTTTAAAAGAGGCTTTAGATCAGGAAGACAAGGAAAATTTGTTGGTTTTCTTGCCCGAATTTAATAAATGGTTCAATGTCGGCTCGAAAGAACACGAAGAAGATGAGACGGAAGAAGAAAACGAGATTATTGATTTTGAGACAATCCAACAATATAATAACATTCATGTTGATGGATTGCACATATACTTTCCCCTTGGCTATGATGAAACTAAGATGAGAAATATTATTGAGCACATACAAAAGATGTAGTTTCGTTATAATCGGAAACTCACTCCCCGCCCTTCTGCAACTCGAAGATCCTACGGTACGACCCATCCCGCCCAAGTAACTCGTCGTGCGACCCAAAGTCCTCCACCGCGCCATCCTTCAACACGAGAATCTTGTCCGCCTGCATCAAACTCGAAATGCGATGCGAAATGATGATAACCGTCGCGTCCTTGGCGTGCCGCTGAAGCTCCGCGCGAATGCTCGCGTCCGTCTCGTTGTCCACCGCCGAAAGACTGTCGTCGAAAATCATCACCGGGGACTTGCCCGCGAGCATCCGCGCAATCGCGACCCTCTGCCTCTGCCCCCCGGAAAGCGTAACCCCGCGCTCCCCGATTATAGTCCCGTAGCCGTCCGTAAGCCCCTCGACCGTCTCGTCAACCTTCGCCACCCCCGCAAAACCCTTCAACTCGGCAAGCCCAAGCCCGGGATTCGCCATCGCGAGATTCTCCTGAATGGTTTTCGAAAAAAGAAACGGCTCCTGCAAACAAAGCCCCACGTTCCGACGAACCCACGCCCGGGAAATAAGCCGAATGTCGATCCCGTCAACCGTGATAAGCCCCTCGTCATCCTTCAAATCGTACAGCCGCACCAAAAGATGCACCAGCGTGGACTTCCCCGATCCCGTCGCGCCAAGAATCGCCATCGTCTCGCCCGGTCTCAAGTCGAAGGAAACGCCCCGCAGAACCCGCTCCCCCTCCCTGTACCCAAAGGTAACGTTCTTAAAACAAATCCCCCCCTTAATCTCCGGCGTAAGCGCCCCCGCTGGATCCTCCTCCGGCTCCTCGCTCAGAATATCCCGAATGCGCCCCGATGCGATCAGCGTCCGGGAGAAATCCGCAAGAATACGCCCGAGCTGGCGCACCGGCCAGATCATCCAGTCGCAGTAGATGTAGAACGCAAGAAAAGTTCCCAGCGTAAGCTCCCCCCGCATCGTCCTCAAAATCCCCGCACCCACCACCACCGTAAGCTGAACATAAGTGATAAAATCCCCCGTTCCCCAGAATACCCCCAGCATCTTGCCGATGCGAACCCAGGTATTCCGAAAATCCCTGGTCGATTTTGAGAACTTCTTCATCTCGTAGGATTCCCGCCCGAAGGCGCGCACCACCTGCACCCCCGTATAGTTCTCCTGCGCAACCGTGTACATCGCGCTTTCCGCCTCCTCCGCAGTCGTGAATTCCTTGTTGATACGCCTGAAGTACAAAACCGAGAATAACACTAGTAATGGAATAAGGGACAACGCCATGATGGACATGAACACATCCATATAGAACATCATCGCCACTGCAATCACAAAAATTGCGAGGGAACGCATGAATTCGCTAAGCTGCTCCTGAATAAAAAACCGAGTGGTGTCAATGTCCGAAGTGCAACGCTGAATAATATCTCCCGTCTGGCTCTTCACATGCCAGTCGTAGGGTAGTCTCTGCACATGCGCGTACATAGTGTTCTGCAAGCGCCAAGCCACCGTCTCGCCAATCTCCAGACTGGTATAACGCCGCGCAATATTGCAAAGCGCGGAAATCAGCGCCATCCCCAGAATCAAAAGCGCTGGCACCCAAATCCTGCCCCGCAAAGCCTCCACGCCCCCCATGCGCTCGACCAACTCCAACACGAAAGCTGGCACCGCAAGGGGCACCGCCCCCAGCACCGAATCGATTGTGTGGCGGATAATTTGCGGATTCAGGAAGGAAAACCCCACCATTCCAAGGGTTGCAGTGCAGCAGAGGAAAAACCGGAATCGCCTGTCCGCAACGGCGGCAGCAATCATAGTGATTCGCCCGCCCTTCCAAGGTAGTTTGATATAAGTCTTGTCAGCTTTCATAGTAATTCCCCATTTGTGATAGCGATTAAACGTTCAGCATACCATGCTTTGGAGTAGAAGGTAAAGAGTGAACTTTACCCCTATCTTGTAAACAGCGAAATAAGTATGCACCATAACACTAAGGAGAGGTAAAGGTGAAAAGCGGATAAAAGAACACCGCAAGTACACGTAGGAATTCAAAGGTGAGTCCACAGCGTTGATTAAGAAATAGGGGAAGACCCTAACAGGTGACCTAAGCTACACCGCCTATTACAAATGGCAGGGCATGTGGTATGGCAATAGCACCAGTATTTCCGTATCCAGCATGTACTGGGGGTTTTCATGGAAAGCATTTTTCCCATGTCTTTAAATATTGGCACTATTTTAGTAACTGCTCTACATTGACTGATGTTATTTTTTTTATTTCAGTTTGTGAGAGGGACATATTCATCTTGCTACCCAATAGAAACAAACCTTCTGGGGTTAACAGATTATTAGGAAATGCTAATTTTGTATGGAAATATTTGCTAAAATATTGAGTGTCAATATAATCTGGCGACAATGCAACTTTATCAGCACCTACAGTATCTGCAAAGAGGAATATTTGAGCAATGATGTCATCAAATATTTGTTCCGAGTTAAGCTCAGCTTCTGATGTAGCGATTATGTCATTCAGGAAAGAAACTCCGAACAGCTCAACATGTTTAGACAATTTATCAATACTAGTACGGGTCAAGGAATTGCTCCGAGGTTTCTGAGATGAATACAAATCGGAACAACCGCAATGTGAGACTGTTATCCGACCTTGGAATATATTCGCTATTGATAATGCGCTATCATCGGGTAAATGACTCAAATCAAGGATCAGTCCTGCATCCATGATCTCGGCAAGTAATCGTTCACCTTCGTAGGTAAGCCCTAGCCTCCTAGAAAAATATGCGTTGTCATTACCACAATGGAGCTGAACTATTTTAACCCCCAACCGCTTATAGCTAATTAAGGTTTTACGACAACAATTAGGATTGATTATTTTATTATTTTCAATTGAAAAACAAGTGTCAGTGGGATAGTATTTATTTTGTATAACATACTCTATATATGATTCGACTGATGTAAAATAGTATGGATCGCCTAAATAGGCGTTATTTAAATCAGGATAGAACTCAGGGACTATCACCGATTTAACATGGTGTACTCCGTTTTTCAGCTTGGCGGGTATATAATGATTATGCAAGAAATAAAAATTCATTTAATAAGGCAAGCCCCAAGGCAAGCAACATGTAATACAATGATTATCATAATTGCCGTTAATCATATTTGATCGAAACTTAAACAAATTTTCATTGCTCAGAATCTCACTCAAGGTATGCTTATATAGGTTGCCAAAAACTGTCCCTAATTCGCAACAGACAGATACATCAGCATTAGCAGAAACAAAGATATGTTTCCACGGAGCTTCACAAATATTTTTCTTTATTCCATTTGGCTTCGTGTTAGGATTGAAGCCAAAACTGATACCTTTATTCTTGGCGAGTAATTTACAATCTTCAATTTTTGCTTTAAATTCCAAGGATGCACTTTCAGCTAAAAGATTGATATTGCCCCATACTTTCGAATCAGGCATACATTCGCGCACTTCAGATACAAATAGATAATCCACTTTCAACTTGCTAAGAATATTTATCATCTCAGGAATATCATTGCAATTCAGTTTTGTCAAAACCATGTTTACGACAAGAGAAAATCCCGTTGTGGCATTCATTTGTCGAATAGTGTTTAGTCGTTCGATATTTCCAATGATTTTGCTGAAGTTCCCAATGGGCCTATGTTTTGCATACAAGGTTTCATTTGAGCCATCCAATGATAGCACAAGTTGAGTTCCTGCCATAACAAGTTCTTTTATAATATCATCGTCTAGCAAGGATCCGTTTGTTATCAATGTTATTTCTACATTATTGGCAGAAGCTGCTTTTATGAAATCCCTAGTTCTAGTACACAATAATGATTCGCCTGTACCTTGCAACTCAAGTACATCCAAACCTGGCAAGACATCATTGATAAGCATATCACAGACTGCAAAAGATAAGTCCTCACCATATTCAGAGTAACCGTGTTTACAGGTAATGCATTTAAAATTGCATCTGCTGGACAATTCTATTTGGGCTCGAGATATACTCACTTTAGTTCCTCCATACCAAGCTCTGCAATTAATTTTTTAGGTAACTTTGATGGTTGGCCTTGATAAGCTATGCCATTATTATCAAGATATATAATCCAGTCCGCATTTCTGACAAAGTACGGATTATTATCTGCGACAAGCATACTATTGTTTTTTGTCACGAGTCTGCGCAACATAACGAATACATTGTTAAGGTCGTCTGCGTGCAAGCCACGCGATGGAGTATCTAAAATAAACAGACTACGATCACCCAGTCTTTTTGCCAACTCTTTCGTAATTTTAATGCGCTGACTCTCACCGCCGCTTAATGAAGGAGATGGTTGCCCAAGCGTTAGGTATGACAGACCTACATCAACAATGAAACCTAATTTTTCTACAAGTGTCTTTCTGTCAGGGCATTGTTGCGCCAATGATACACAAGGGAGTTGTAGCATTGCACCTATAGAAAGACCGCCAACTAATATCTTGTTAATATCATCTCGATAGCGACTTCCGTTACATATTGGACACGTTTCAAAGATTGTTTCATCATCAACGATAATCTCTTTAACACCCTTTCCACCACATTGATTGCATCCACCTCCACTCGAATTATATGAAAAATCGGAAACTGAATACTTTTTCAATTGGCTTTCAGGTAGTTGGGAAAAAATATCCCTCAAAATATCCATTATCTTTGTATATGTTGCTGGAGTACTCATTGAATTATTGCCTATAGGTGTCTGATCTACAAAATGCGGTCGGCGAATATAGGTTTTGCCTCCTATCTCACCTTCGATACCTGTACGGTTCTTCCAGGCGTTGGTGGACTTATCGAATGCTCTAAATACAATGTCAAGCAAGGAAGTTTTTCCGCTTCCTGACAAACCACAAATATTGACTATGCAGTTAGTAGGCACGGAAAATTCAGCAAGATGCAAATTATTGCAATTGATATTTTCAATTTTAATAAATCTGCGTTCGATTTTGTTTTGTGGTAGTAATCGCGATATATTGGATAGTATGCTTTTATACCGTGCAGTATTGATATAATCACGAGTCGCTCCCGAGAATGTAACTACACCTCCTTCTGCACCGGCACCCGGCCCTAGCTCAACAATATAATCAGACGATTCAATCATAGGCAGAGAGTGTTCTATCGTAATAATAGAATAACCCGATTCAACCATTCTTCTAAGTATTGCGGTTATTTTTTTCGCTTCAGCAAAACTCAAGCCTGATGCTAACTCATCAATGATAAGGAGTTTTGAGGTGGTTTTGAGTAAAAATTTTAAAAACCTTACTTTGTTGAACATGGTAAGGCTAAGTTTGGATATAAGAGTGTCGCACTTCAATGAAGCTATATTTAACATTTTTACAGTATAGGGTAACAAGCCGTCATCATCCTCTTCCTTGGTAGTTGGCAGTATTGCTTTACCAAGTGTTTCTTTCGTAAATCGTTTATGCAACATCAGGTAATCGGATATCGTCTGGCTTCCATTAGGGATAGACACTTTTTGCCTAAACAAAGCCGTATCGACAGGAACGATAGCATCTTTACGTTTAGACAGGTAGCCACCAAAGATAACCTCCGTCGCCAAAGTAGACTTTCCGCTGCCACTCTTGCCAACAAAAGAAATCCATTGATTTAAAGGAATCTTAAGGTTGACGCTTTTGAGGTTATTCGCTTTGGCGTTCGTTATCTTAATACACGACATGCTACCGTTCCTTTATAAATTCAATTACAACGGTCATTGGGATTTTATTTAATCGTCGTTGTAAAATCAAGTCTTGTCCATAGTTTTCGTAAGTAAATGATGCATCCTTTAAATCTGGCTTGGGCTCAGTGTATTCCATTAGTTTCCAGCCATGCCTAGAAAAACTGGCAAAATAATCAGAAAGGCTGTAATGATAACGTACAAACTCCGAATTGCCAAAAACAACTTTATCCGCACGTTCATAATCAAAGTAACTGTTATCTATTTCCTTGGCAATATCATTTCCGTATAATGTCGTCCAAAACGGATGGAATTTTGAGACGAGACATCGGGAATTGGAATGCGACAGAATATCAAGAGTGGCGAAAAAGGATTCATCAATTTTTATATAGTCGATCGAACCAAAAAGCACAATCAAGTCGTAGCTTCCAGATAAATGCTTGGGTATCTCTCGTAACTCACAGCAAATGAACCTTAAGTTATCCTGTGCGAAACGGTCTGTTGCTGAACGGATTTGACGCATTACTGGGTCAACGCCAACAACATCTCCTTGGGCATGTTGAGCGAGTAGTGCCGTATTTATCCCGTTCCCGCAACCGATGTCAAGAATCGAGATGCTTGACTTTACTACAGCAGATGGAGAAAGGCCAGCTAAACCCAGCCCAGTATGAATAAGCTCACTGGAAAAGGTGGCTTTTGTATTATATTCGTCAGCATACTCGCTCCATGCTTTTGCGTTATCGTCCATTTTGTTTGCCTTAGCTTGCATCATATTGTCCGTACCAATTCAATGAGGTCACCCGATCGCTCTGGAATATCTTTAATGGATCCGCAGGCACATCCCATTTTGATTCTATTTTGACGCCATCTTCACTCATGCAAAGACACGAATCAGACCAAAGTATCTCGGTGACAGCCTCTGGCAGATTTAGCCTGGAAAAATCATCTTTCGAAATCCCGCTAACGAGAGCGTCATGAAGCGTTGCTGCCCATTTTCCGACAATATATGAACAGCCACGATTGCGATTCCACCATAGTAGACAGGCCACCCCCTCCATAGATGTATACATAACTTTCCAAGAAAAAGTTATGTATCGGCTTTCGGTCGGATAAGCCAGTTTTGGTTTAAACACATCTGCATAAGCTATCGTATGTCCAGTAGACATCAGAACAGATTGCGGTTTATACCTCTCATCAAATTTTTGACGCATCGATGCGATAAAAGTTTGAATATCTTTATTTGTAAAAAAATCATACTCGCTGCTGTACCAACCGTCACCTGCTACTTCGCCAGTCTTTAGCATAGGCTCGTAATCTTGTGCTATACTTGCACCGCCGTAAAGAATAAATTCCGAACAGTTATAATTATCTGGATGAGAATATTCTGAAAGCAAAAAATCCTCCGTTTTTTGCCTATCATCCTCTGTTTCCCCTGGGTAAGCAACCATAACATAGGTATGGACAAAAATACCATGTTTTCGAAATTTTGAAGTGATACTAGCTGCCACGATCACATCCGTTCCTTTATTCATTGAATCAAGCACATCTTGCGATCCTGATTCAAGACCAAACTTTGCGAAAACAAACCCCGACCTAACCATTAAGGCTATAAGTTTGTCATCATCGAATGCATGCTCAAACCTAAGGTTCGTCCCCCACGGTATCGTCTGTTTTGCATTGACCAGTGCAGAAGCGAAAAGTTCCACATCCCGTGGTCTGATTGCGCTATCAAGAAAATAAATACCATCAATGCGTCCGTTTGATACTTCATCAATGACATATGCAACCACTCGTTGTAGGTCATACTTTTTTTCCAAACAGTCGTGGCTTTCTTTGTCTGAACAAAACTTGCATTTTCCCCAGTAGCAATCATAGGAAAACCTCAACGGCACAATACGCTTTGGCGAAAATTGTCCCAATAAATTGGCAGAAGTAAAATGCGGCGGCTGCACATGTAACAGCTTGTCGCATACATTTTTTGGAATAACATATCGAGCAGAGTTTAAATATGCAGCTTTGCCAATAATAGAAATGTCTCCTTGACCATTGACCAAATATTCAATAAGGGCTTCCCCTTCTCCCGAAAACACGCAGTTGCAATAATCGGCAATTGGCCCCATGGCTTCAGCACAGTCGATAAACGTATTAATAAAACCACCGCCAATAACAATCTTAACATCAGGTCGAATAGCACGAAGGGCTTTACATAATAATAGTGCAAAAAACAACTGGCTTTCAAAAGTAACACTTATTCCAATTATTTCATACCGACAAAAATCAGATTTTGCTACCATATCACTTAAGGCTACCATTATGGGACTATCTGAATATTCATCTACGAACGATTTTATATCTGCCCATAAATTCCATCTGTGTTTGCAATCAAATCCATCAATTCGAAATCGAATATCATGAAACTGTAACGAGTACATATCATAACAGGCTCGTAAGTAATCCACTAACTCCCAATAATCTTGTGCATTATCGCAAATCTTAAAGCTGTTTAATATCGATTCATAATTCACTATCTCTGGATATTGCATCAAAAATTTAGCAATAGCGTATTCATCTAAACGTTCTTTAATTTGACATTCTTCGCCACAAAGTGATCTTGCTCTATTTGTTGAATAACTAATGATAACCTTACATAATTCAATATTAAAATCGCCGACAGCAAAAGGCAACCCACGACTTTTGGCGTATCCAGCTAACTGGTACACGCCAAGAAGCGGCACTGTAAGGTCACAAGTCGGAGGAACAATCAGGTACATTCCACGCATATTACACCTTTTGTACTAGCTGTATGAGCTTGATTTTTATAAGCGTGTCAAATATTTCGGCAACTTTAGAATTAACATCAGATTCGGTGTACTTAGCCTTAACGGCAGAAATGATTTTTTCACAGGTGGTCTTACCATCTATCAAATCCCAGACAATTTTCATATCTTCGTTTAGAGCTAATGCGGGGGTGCTTTTTGATACGATCAAAAGACCAAAATCTTCCTCTCGGGTACGGACACCGTCAGAAATACGGTATATCTCATCAAAATTCATAATTTTACTCCTTCACTAAACATGGATCTGCAGCATTCAGATCACCCGTGTCAGCCAGTGCGGCTGCACGGCAACCTCCACGGCAACGCTGGAAACTATCGCATATTGTACAACACTTTGGTACATCTTCGCCAAGAATATGCCTAGCAAATTCTTGTGAACTACGCTTAATATCGGCAAAGGAAATTTGCGTGATGTTACCTAATCGTACCCTCGACATTCCACACATCAACACATTGCCATTGATGTCAATATAAAACCTTGACGCACCGAAATGACAATGCTCACAATATTTCGATAGCGACTTTGGCAGGGAACAAAAAGGCATCGAGTTTGCAAGCAAAATAGTCACGTTAGAGTTGGCCTGGCTGAAAGCATCAGCAACATTAATCGCCCCAATAATCTCTTCACGTGTTAAGGCCATCTCCGCATTGGACGAACCTATTCCCGTTGGAGTAAACCGCGTAAGCGTCATGCAACGAACTCCAAGTTTATAAAGTTCTGCCAAATTTCCAGCAAGCCCGTTTATATTGCCCTTTGTCATAACAAAGTTGCTTGACACCCTTATCCCACGATGAATTAGCAATTTTAGGGCTTTAAAAGCACTTTCGTAGCTCCCACTTTGGCGAGTAAGTGTATCGTGCATATCCTGTGAACCGTGAAGAGATACGTTCACTTCGTATACATTGTACTCAGCAAACAAGTCGGCCATGGTCTCGTCCACAAGCGTGCCATTAGTTTGAACCATTGTCTTATTAAAGATTTTTGAACACGACCGCAAAATATTGTCAAACTGAGGGTGGAGAACAGGCTCGCCTCCTGTCAAAACGATTTCAGGAACATACTCGGCTTCCAGCCGCTGTAGAATTACATCAATAATGGATGAATCAATCGACTTTTGGCTATTATAACAAAACTTACACGATAAATTGCATCGTTCAGTAAGCTCAAGCTCAACACGAGTAGGGTTGGTATTTATGGCATACTCCAACAGGTTATTGCTACCCACCTATTTTTCCCCACTTTTCTGTTTCTGGAGTAAGTCCGGCAGACACCATAGACTGATCGTAGACAACGCAACCACCACGACACCGACTCAATTCCTCACAAACCTTGCAAGGTTCAGGAATATGACACATGTCTTTATATTTATTCCAAAAATCACTTAACCAAATCGCAGAGAAATCAGCTGTTCTAAGATCCCCCATTTTATCATCTGAAATCGTGCATGGAGTAACTATTCCAACAGGGCTAATCCGCGCAAGCCCATACCCATACTGGCAGGGAACATTGAGTAATCTGAGTTTTTCATAATACTCTGTACCTACTTCACAATAAGGAACTGGGCCAGGCAGACTCACATCACGAATTACAGATAATTCATCTTTTACTTTGATGAGCAAATCAATCAGTTCCTCCGTTTGTTTTCTGTTGAGTAGAAGATGCCTATTCTCTGGCGAATTAAGGATATACCGTGTTGAACAGAGAGCGTAACAGCCATGCTTGGCGATAAGTTCACCGATATTGAAAATATCGGTATAGTTTTCAGTTGATGTGCATACGTTGACTTCTACCTCAACACCGTTTTCTCGCCAAGTGTTAATCCCGCATATTACATCCTTATATGCCCCAGTACGCCCTGTCATTTTGTCATGCAGAACTTCATTAGAACTCAATATTGACGTACAAATGCTTTTCATATAACGTGCAACTATTTTGGCTAAATCAGGCGTAACCAAAGTCGAGTTAGTGTTCATATGCAACTCGAAACCGAGAGAGTGTGCACATTCGATTATTTGGAGAAAGTCGGAACGCATCAGGGGTTCGCCACCATTGAAGTTAATGCGGAATACACCAAATTGGCTAAGTTGTTCCAAAATACCTACGACTTCTTGGGTGTTAAGTTCATCACCACTTATACGTCCCAATGGGTTATAGCAAAAATAACATTTATTATTGCAATGCTCCGTAAGCTCAAACTGGACATAGAGTGGAGCCCTAAATCTATTTATCTTCATAGCTTATTTTCCTTTTCGGCTGTAGATTGTACAGGTATTTGTTTGTGTTGATGTACTTTATCGCTATCTCACGTGATAATGAGATAGTTTTTTGGAGTGGGGCATTTAAAATTTCTGGATCATTACCCCAGTCAACGCAATACTGTATTTTGTGCGCACTACCCTTGACAGGGATATCATTGTATCGAATAATTTTTGAATCGCTCCAAAGCTTTGACGGTTGGTTACGCCTACGTAAAATACGTCTTCTTTGTTTTTGCTTGCTTTTGTTATACTGCTCATCAATGATAAATTGTGCAGACGGAGCAAAGATGACACCAAGCCAATCCGTCTGCTCATACCAGCTTGCACACTCATCTACGCCTGGACCAACAAGTATATTTTTATGATGAGCGTATTTTCCAATTGTTATCGCACCTCGCAGGGCAAATCCTTTAAGTGCAAACATATCAAGCATTTTACTACAAATCTTAGAGTGGAGTTTTAGCATTTCATAATTTGCAACTTCATCATCTTCTTTGGAAAGAGAAGGGGAAGGGGAAAATAACGCAATGGTATCAGATATGCTGATGAATTTGCAACTAGGGTCAAATTCCTTACATGCCTTCTTCGCTTCATTAATAAGTACAGCAAGAGATTCAAGTGATGTGCGACTAGAAGTCCCATTAGGTTGCAATTGGTTCTTATAGTCATTTATCCAAATACCTTTCCAACCAAGAAAGTCAAGAAATGTCACAACTCCCCACTTTAAAGAAAATTTATCATCGGCACTCATCTCAACATCCCCCTTAATTAAACGTAAAATAACAGCAGGCAAAAGAAAACGCAAGAATAAAGACACTCCCGTTCTCCTTTGCCTATTCCAATTCTGCCTTATTTACAAGCCGAACAAGCCGAACAAGCCGTGCAGGCACAGCAAGCATCAAGGTCTCTTTCGTCAAACACGAGTTCCCTTTTTTCCGAAAATGGAACCTTGAAAGGGTCAAACACCTCGATCTGAGGATTGAATTCTTTTTCCATAACATGCTTCTCCTCTCTTGATAATCAGGAGGTACTTGTCTCCCCTAATTTCCTGCCTCATAACTGCTGTATTTCTTTGATGTACAAGCATTTAGCGATAGATTTGGGGAGCAAGTTTGCTCCTGTCATTAGAAAGCATAAAGTCCATATAACTATTTGTCAAGTACCCGTGGTACCTCACGAAAAATGTTCCCAAAGCCAGGAGTTTACCCTTTGAATTAAGCTGAGAGCAAAAAAACTAATCCTAATAGTGGAAAGAGAGATAGGCCGTAACGAAGGAGTACATGCCATGTTACCAAGAGGTCATGCTGGACGAGTTCACAAAATTAATTGGCTACCACAGGAAACTGGCAGGCAGGCTGCTGGTCAAAGCAGGTGCGCAGGGAGGAGGACAAGGCCGTCAGGTTTTAACTGGAAAGAATGGCTGGGCAGAGCCGAAATCGCTGCTCAGCGACGCCAACAAGTGGGGTTTTGAAGCTTTCCAAACATGAGAGCCTCCCCCGCTCCCCATTTTAGAGTTCCACAGCGACAACTGCTCGGGATTCATCAACCACGCCCACGCTACCGAGGCGTGGTGCGGGAAAGAAAGGGAGCGCATTTAACAGAATCCACAGCCAAAACAAAAACGACATTTGCTTTGTGGAACAAAAAGACGGAACGGTCGTAAGGGAGTACGTCGGCTACGATCAACCGTGATAACCACGATATTACCGCCCTCGTCCTTTTGGACGCAGCGGGCGTTTTGGTACTGGCGAGTGATGTTCTTTACGTTGATGGATGCAGGCGAGGCAAGATCTGTAGCGCTCATCTGCGAGACATCATCGGTTTTTGCGTTTTCCTTTTCGGCGATGCGAAGGCTCGTAAAGGTTTTGCCCGTGCCGCAAGCCATAATAAGTTTGCCACGGTCGTTGGCTTTAAGGTGTTCGTGAACCTGCGAAATGGCAACCTGCTGGTGGGGCTTCGGTTCGTACTTTTGCCCCGTGGCTTTTTTACCCGACAAACCTTCATCAAGTTTCTGCCAGTCAACTGCGGCTTTGATAAGGTCATAATATCCACACTCTCCTACTTGCGGTGTCTGATTCTGTATACTAATTCTAGCTTCTTTGTTAAGCCCCCTTTTCGTGGTGTCGATCCAGAGGCGGTAAGCGAAATTGACTCTCTTGTCTGCTTCGAAGGTGTCAGAAAACGACCTGCCAGAAGTGGCAAGAAACGTGTCTACTTTTGGCCTGTCAATAAGGGTGTCTTCCTGATAGCACTTGCACTGGATCGCCCAGTAATCGCCAGCCTTGGTGCGCACCACGATGTCAATACCAAGGTCCTTGTCCCCTGCGCCGAAGTCGCCACGGGAAGGAAATTCGTTCCAGAGCCAGACCGCGGTGAATATATCAGCATAATACGGATCGGTTTTAAGATATGCCTGAATGAGGCGTTCGAATCTATAGCCTTTGTCTCGTTCGGAAATGGAAATATCGCGGTACTTTTGAAGCACCTGTTCAAAGTTCATTGTTTGGTCTATGCGCCATGGTATCCCGAGAAAGGTTCTTGGTCAAGAGTGCTTCTCCCACAAACACCTGTCCATTCGCATATCCGTAAAAACCGCATCAAACGTGCTTTGCCCAGGCGAACACGCTAACAGCCCAAAATTGATTTTCCCTTCGCATTTCAGCAAATGAAAAATCCTCATTTGTTTGAACAAGGTGCCATCAAGAGAAAACCCAAAAATAAAATCGTTTCCACGCCGACTAAGCCTATACCACATGGAATTTATGCCTGAATCTATGTCAACCGTTGCCCAATCGGAAAAGCCATGATTCGTAACGATGTGGCATTTTTGCACACCTAACAACCACCTGTTAGGTATAATAAACAAGCTGGTAGTGATAGTGCCAGGAACCGCATACAAACCTTTGCTCTGCCCGATAAAAGCTATACAGATACGCTTGAATTCCCGGTTCCAAACCATTGACAAAAATCGTCCCTTGGCATAGCGTTAAACAATGTCCGCTGGTGTTTTTTCAATTTTGCCTGATAATTTTTTTTCCATCCTGGCAAGCGCGAACCGCCAACATTACGCGGCTCTTCTGGTGCTGTATTACAGGCTTTTTCAGGAAAACACGCGCGGACTTGAGCGGGAATTGGTGGTCCGCGAATTTATGAATTACCTTGTCATCCACCGGGATAGCCTGGCGGAGGAAACCGACGAAGACCACGTGCCGGCTTCAGGCCCCGAGCCCGACAATCTGGAACTGAACTTCGGTGCCGCCGTTTTCGACAGGGCGGCGGAAAGCCGCAGCGTAAACGAACGGGTTCTGGCGAGCAAATTTTTGCGGCGGTTTATCAACACCGGCTGGCTGGGCGAGGAAACCCTGGCGGATTTTACAAAGGTCATTAACATCACCGCTTGGGGCAAGCCTTTCATGAAAGCCATTGCCGATATCGACGGCGGGCTGAAAACCGAGTACGAAAGCCATGTTGTTACCGTCTATTCCATGCTTTGCGGCGAAACGGTCAAAAAAGACGGGCACCACGCCGTACTCAAAGCGCACGAGGAAACCTGCTCCCTTATCGATTCGCTAAAAGTATTGTCACAAAGTATCAAGGGCTACTACGACAACCTCAATGCCGAGGCCATTCGCTCCAAGGCCTCCGCGGTATTGCACGAACATTACAACCTTTACATGGGCGAAGTGCTTGACAAGGCCTACAAGCGTTTAAAGACTTCCGACAATGTCTCCCGGTACCGAATGGGCATCTTCAGGCAGGTGGCTGACTTGCTTAACGACGACAAATGGCTTGACGAAAGCGCGGGCAAATACATGCGTATTCTTCAGATCGGTCGCGACGAATGCAGGAAAAAACTTGAAAACATGCTGGAAGAAATTCGGGACGACCTTCGCGCGGTCGATCCACTGGAAGACGAAATCGACAGGCGCAACGCCGCGTATTCCAGGGCCAGCACCGAGATTATCAAAGCCTACATCGAGCCGGACAGCACGGTTATGGGAAAAATAGGGCTTTTAATAAAGGCGATTTACTCAGGCAACGAGGAAATACAGACCTATATCAGGCATGGCATTCACCGCACCCGTTTTCTTTCCCCTTCGACCCTGGCCTTCAGCCAAAAACGCGAGGATGGGAATTTTACTTCCGCTCCCTCCAAGGCCGATATCGCGGCTTTGGAAAAAAGGGAAATGGAATTCTTGGAGCGCATGAGGAAACAGCATTCCGTCAGGAAAATCGGCAGATGGCTTGACGAGCATGGCGGAACGGACAGGGTGATCCTTCCATCGGAACTTATCGATGGCGAGGATGCGTACATCCGTTTTGTTTACGCCCTGCTTTACGGCGACTCGCGAAAGGATTTTGACTATGACATCGAGGAAAATGGCGAGACCGCCACGGTGAAAGCCGCGGATTACGCAGTTCCCGATATTCGCTTTCGCAGGAAAAGTAAAACCGTGAGGGCGGCGCATGAACAGAGACCTTGACGCGCTCGGTCTGATACAAAACCTTTCAAGCGACGAATTTGAGCGCTTTAAGACGGCTGCGCAAACGCTGACTTCAAAAACTTTTATCATTCGGGGAATCGACAAGGAGCGGGAACTTTACGATTTCACAACCAGAAACGTCAGGCTTTTCGAGGCGTGGTTTTCCTGCATGGACGCAACCATCGCGCGGGACGAAGGCATGGGCGTGATAGCGTTTCGCGGGTCGGGAACTACCCGTCTGCGTTTTGCCAGAGACGAAATCTGCGCCGTCATGGTTCTGCGCCTGCTGTACGAGGACAAAAAGCTTGAGGTATCGCTGACGAAATTTCCGATTGTCAGTGTCAGGGATTTTCAGGATAAGTACAATGCCATGACGGGCGAGGAAATAAAGAAAACGGCGTTAATCAAAATTCTGGCCCGCCTTTCCTCATGCAAGCTGATATCGGTCGAGTCGAACGATTATGCCGATCCCGAAGGGATTATCCAGCTTTACCCCAGTATACCGTTTAGCCTGGATCGCGGGGCGCTTGATGCCGCCGTCGCCGCGCTGGAAAGTAAAAGTCACCCCGAAGAGGATTTCGAAACGGAGACGGCGGGGGAAGAATGATAACTCTGGAACGCCTGCGGCTTGTTAACTGGCACAATTTCGACGACGTTGTGATGGAGATAGGCAATCGCTGTCTTTTGGCGGGCGACAACGGCTCCGGGAAGTCCACCGTGATAGATGCAATCCAGTACGTGATGGCAGCCAACCTGCGGATGGCACGTTTTAATTCCGCCGCGGAGGAAAGGCGCAGTGGCGGGCGCGATTTAATGGGTTACGTGCGTTGCAAGCTCGGCAGCGAATCCACCGAGTACCGTCGCGGCGACACCATCGCGCACGTGATGCTCCAATGGCGCAACACCGGCGGCGCGGATTTTTCCTGCGGCGTGTGCATCGAGGCTTACCGCGATAACCGTTTCAACGAGCATTTCTGGATAGGCGATGCCGTTGCAATAAAAGATATAAATGTCTGCAACGAAAAAAAAGAGCCCCTGCTGTTTCGTCAGTTCAAGAACCCCTTAAATATTTCCGACTGCCCCACGAAAAGGGAGTACACCCGAAACCTGACCAACAGGCTCGGCGTTTACAAAAGACAGGCGGAAATAAACCCCTACCTTGATTCGCTTACCCGCTCCATCGGTTTTAAGCCGCTGGATTCAATCGACCAGTTTGTGTGCGATTATATTTTGGAAGAAAATCCAGTGTCGATTCAGGACATGAAGCAGAACCTGGAAAACTACAAGGAAGCGGATCGCCAGGCGAAGGCGGCAATCGCGAAAATAGGCGTGCTGAAAAAAATCTGCGCAAAAGCCGCGCAGTGGCGCAAATACAGCGATCTTATTTTGAAGCAGGAGTATCTGAAACTCAGGATCGAGCTGGAAAACGAAAAGCAGAAAAAGGACGGCGCGTCCAGACAACTTGTTGACACGCAGAACAAACTCGATTTTACCAATCGCGAAATCGCCTCCATGAAAGAGAAGCTGCTTAACGCGGAGCACACGCGGGAGGCCCTGGTTCAGAGCCTTGCGACCAATGACGCGCATCGGCTATACAAGGAAATCAAGGTTCGCATCGAGCGAACTCGGCACGACTTGGCGCAGGAAAAAGATCGCGCCGACAGATACCAAAACCTGAAATCCCAATGCGATTCCCTTTCAATGGCTTTCATGAACCGTGGGCTAACGGAGGACTTTGACGCGGAGGAAGCCGCGCTTACCGAGGAATCGAGAAAGTATCAGGACGAAAGATACGTCGCCGAGCAGCGGAGAAACAAATTCGTCGAACGGCTTCGCGACATACGGTCGGAGCTGGCGGATTTGGAGCGGGGTATTCTCCGTTATCCTGACGCGCCGAGGGAACTTAGGGCGGCACTGGAAAAAGCCGGCATAGAGGCCTTTTTCCTGGCCGAGGCGGCGGAGATTGCCGACGCTGGCTGGGTTGACGCGGTGGAAGGCTGGCTCAACACTCGGCGTTTCGCGCTTTTGGTTAATCCCGCGCATTTTCAAAAAGCCCTGGAAGTCTATAATCGCCTTCCGCGTTCCGTTGCCGGCGCCTTTATCCCCAACATCGAAAAAATGCGTAACGCCGTTGTCAAACCGGGTTCCCTTGCGGAGGTCGTCAATGCCGACGGCTACGCGCGGATTTACGTCGATTTTGTTTTGGGAAAGGTAATACGCGCCGATCTTGCAAGCCTTAAGACTTACGATTCCGCGGTTACCAAGGAATGCATGACTTACATGAACCATACCGCTTCCAGAATCAAGGAGGAGGTTTACCGCCGCCATTACCTTGGAAGCGCCGCCATGGAAGAACGGCGAAAATTCCTTGCCGCCGAGGCACTGCACGTGGAGACGGAATTGGCCGGCGCGGAAAGGGATGTGCGGGATGCCCGCAGTCACGAGGACTGTTGCAACAGGGTTCTGCGCTTCCTTCCCGAAATGAAAATACTGTTTCCGTCCGTTGCCGATACCGCCACGCTTGGAAACTGGCTCGCCGACGCGGAAAAGGAACTTGCGGCAGTGGACACCAAGTCGTTTCAGGAACTGGAGGACAGGCGCAGGGAGCTGGAGGAACAACTTAATCTTTTGAGGGAGGACAACGATCGTTTGCAGAACCGGCTTGGCGGTCTGAATACCCGGTTGTCCGGTTGCCAGAATAATCTTGCGGTTTTCACCCAGTCACAGGAGGAAAAAGAGGAAGCCGTAAAAAGTTTTGCAGACGATCATCCCTTTATGATAGTGGAATGCGAGACCTACGCCGAGGAAAAACTTTCCAAAAGCAACGTCGCCGATCTTACCAATACCTACGAGTCAACCCTTAGGGGCTTCAGGACTCACACCGAAACAACCAGAAAGGAATATAGCAAACTGGTAGCCGACTACGAACGCGAATTCCATTACCTGCTGGGCATGGACCCAAGCGAAAACGCCGAGGCGGAAACCCTGCTGAAGCGCCTTGAAACCTCGGAACTGCCTGAATATCGCGAAAAAATAGCCAAGGCCTACAGGGACGCGGAAAAGGAATTCAAGGATCACTTTACATCCCGCCTGAACGAGCATATCCAGAAAGCCAGGGAAAGCTTTAACGAAATCAACGAAATACTTCGCACCCTTCATTTTGGGAGGGATCAATACAAGTTTCATCTTGAGGAACGCGGCGAGCGCAAGGGGCAAATCAAAATTATACGGCAGGCGGCGAATATTCCTTCCGGCGAGGACACTCTTTTTTCCCAGTTTTCCGAACCCGATGAGCGAAAAGCCGCGGAAGACCTTTTCGACCGCATTCTTAACTCCCCACTTGATTCAAAGGAACTGCGCGACATCTGCGATTATCGCACTTACTTTAACTACGACATCAGAATAACGGAAAGCGACAATCTTGACGATAGGGGCAATCCGATGGTTTCATCGCTTTCGCGGGTTCTCAAGGAAAAGTCCGGCGGCGAATCCCAGACACCCTACTATGTCGCGATTGCCGCCAGCTTCTACCGCTTTTACAAAGCCCGCCCCGAAACCACCGTGCGTCTGGTGATTTTTGACGAGGCCTTTAACCGCATGGACGACGAGCGAATCGGAAAGATACTTTTGTTTTACGGTAACCTTAACCTGCAGATAGTAACCTCGGTTCCGCCGGAAAAAATCGAGGCCATCGCCCCGCATATGGACAGGATCAACGTGATTAGCCGTTTTGGCAATGCGGTAAAGGTAAGGGACTGTCATATTGACGCTTACGATTTAAGCGACATCGAAATCGGGGCAACCGCGAAGTGATTGACTGGAACGAAAAAATTACCGGGGCATTGGTGGCCCGCTATTTCGATTCGGCTTGCGAGGAAGACCGAAGCTATCTGCGCCTTCGCGTTTCGGCTCTTTTCCCGGGCTTCGACACCGCCCACCCCGACGAAAAAGAGTCCTTTCTTGAAGCCGCGGAATCGCTTGAGCGTAAGGGTCTGGCAAAACTCCACTGGGAAAAACGCGGCAAGGGCGAGCGACTCAAAACACTGACTTGTGAAAACTTCGAGGCGCTTTTCGAGGAAACCGGCCGTTCGTACCCAAAACCGGAAGTGGCAAAAATAAAGGCCATGCTCGACGCAAAAGCTGAAGACATGATTGCGGGCATGGAAAAAACGCAAGCCACGGAAAACATTGTCGCCTTGCTGAAATCTCTTTCCCGCAGTTTTAGCCTCCGTGAAATAGGGCAGGGTATTGACGAAAACGCGATGGCGGAGCTTGTCCGTTTCCTGGATCTTTCCTGTAGACCCGACCGGTTGAAAAAGGTAACCACCCGCGCCTTGTCCATCCTGCTGTACAGCGATTCAAAACGTCTCGAAAATTTGATATCCCTTTGCGCGCCTCTTTTGGCTCGCTCCCAAAAGGCCATGCCCTTTGAGTATCTCGTCATGCCCGAACGGTCGTATCCCGAGGCGTTGATTTCCGGAAGGCTCATTTTTGAGTGCGAGGATTCGGACGTTCCCATGGTCAATGCCGGCGGCGTTATGCTTAATATTCCCCTTGAAAGCGCGACCGCTTTTGGGCGCATACGGCCTTTTTCCGAGAAAAGCGAAAAAACCGTGCTGACCATAGAAAACAAGGAAACGTTTTTCGCGCTGGGTAGTCCCCGAAACAACGGCGAAGGCGAAAACGTTTCGCGCTATGATTGCTTTTTGTATGTCGGTGGTTACCCCAACCGCGCGGCGGCGGCTTTGATAAAAATTCTTTCCGCTTCCGGCTTCGCCTTTTTTCACGCCGGCGATTTAGATCCCGACGGCATTCTTATTCTGCAAAACATCGGGGATATCGCGCAAAAGCCCGTTTCTCCGGTACGGATGGATGCCGACACTTTCGACAAGTATCGCCCTTGGGCGCGAACCCTTGGCAAGCCGAGGTTGCAGCAAATTAGGAAGATTCGCGGGGGGACTAGCGCCATTCCGGAAATAGCCGGCCTTTTGCGGCGTATAGGGGAAACGGGTCTTGGGGTGGAGCAGGAGATTATCGATTACAGGTGATTGCGGCGGCTTGTTTCGGGCGCGAAAAAGGACTCGACTTTCCCTTTCGGTTTTGCTACACTTATCCCGTGGACGCGAAAATCAGCCGACAACAGGCATGGGAACTGTTTAGACAGTATAATAACGATGTTTTTCACTTGCAGCACGCCCTCACCGTGGAAGGGGTGATGCGCTGGTTCGCCAAGGAACAGGGCTTCGGCCAGAACGAGGAATTCTGGGGCATGGTGGGTCTTCTGCACGACATCGACTTCGGGCAATTTCCCGATCAGCACTGCGTCAAGGCGGCGGAGCTGCTGCGGGCGGGCGGTGCCGGCGAGGAACTGATTCATGCCGTGTGTTCCCACGGTTACGGCCTTACGCCCGTGGAGGCAAAGCCCGAACACCTCATGGAAAAAATCCTGTACGCGACGGACGAGCTTACCGGGCTCGTCTGGGCTGCGGCGCTTGTCCGACCATCGAAGAGCGTCATGGACATGGAAGTGAAATCCGTGAAAAAAAAATTCAAGACACCTGCCTTTGCCGCCGGCTGTTCCAGACAGGTTATCGAGAACGGCGCGGCGATGCTTGGTTGGGAACTCGATGCCCTTATCGGGCAAACGATACTTGCCATGCGTTCCTGCGAGGGCACTGTTAACGACGCGCTAAACACCGTCGCGGCGGAACCAAAATAGCGCCCGTGCAGGCTAAGGCCCTTGTCGCCATGTCTGGCGGGGTGGACAGCTCCGTTGCCGCGGCCCTTATGATCGAGCAGGGGCACTACTGCGTCGGTGTAACGTTTAAGCTTTACGCGGATTCAAACGACTGTGTGGCGACCCAACCGCAAGGCGACCACCGGATCGACAAAATGCCCCAGGGTGCCTGCTGTTCGCCGCGGGACATAAGCGACGCGAAAACGGTCGCCGCCCGCTTGGGAATGCCCCATTACGTGCTGGACTTGACCAAGGAATTTGAAACGGAGGTAATCCGGCGTTTTGTCCAAACCTACGAGCAAGGCGGCACGCCCAATCCCTGCATCGACTGCAACCGATATGTCAAATTTAATTTGCACTTGCTACGGGCGACCCTGGACGATTTCGATCTTCTTGTCACGGGTCATTACGCCAGGGTGGAACGGGATCCGGTTGGCGGCAGGTTTCTTTTGCGAAAATCCCGCGACGAAAAAAAGGATCAGACATATGTTCTGTACTGTCTTAGCCAGAAGGAATTGGAACGCGCCCGCTTTCCCCTGGGTGATTTTTCCAAGGATCAGGTGCGCAAAATGGCTGGGGATAAAAATTTTGTCAACAACGCTAAAGCCGACAGCCAGGACATCTGTTTTGTCCCCGATGGAAACTACGGTGACTTTATAGAGGCGTACATCGGCAAAAACTGGCCACACGGGGACATCGTGGATCTACAGGGTAAAGTCCTTGGCAAGCACAAAGGTATCATTCGCTACACCATAGGCCAAAGACGCGGGCTGGGCGTGGCCGCCAACGCGCCACTGTACGTCGCCGTGAAATCGATCCCCGACAACACCGTGTCCCTGGGGCCGGACGACAGCCTTTATCGCAAAAGCCTAGTTGCAAGGGACATCAACCTGGTTGCCTGTGACCGCCTGGGCGGCTCCATGCGCGTCACCGCCAAAACCCGCTACCTCCAACAGGAACAGCCCGCCCTTGTCGAACAAACTGGCGAGGACGAGCTTCGCGTCGAATTCGACACCCCCCAACGAGCCATAACCCCCGGGCAGGCGGTGGTGTTGTACGACGGGGATATTGTGGTTGGCGGTGGAACCATAATGTAGCGGTTCGTTTCGCAATATGGAGTATGCGCAATTGACAGTTTTTCATATGGCGGTTAAATTATCCTATGAACGAGTACATTATCGACGGTGGGGCCCCCATTGTCGGCAGGATCAAGGCCAGCGGGAACAAGAACGCAGCCCTGCCCTGCATCGCGGCGGTGGTGCTCACCGACGAGCCGGTCACGTTAAGGAACATCCCCGAAATCGAAGACGTTCATGTCATACTCGAAATCTTTACCGCTTTGGGGGGAAGCTTCGAGAGACTGGAACCGAACACTTTCCGCCTGCACCCCGGCAACATAGGAACCTCCACCGTGCCCGTCGCACAGGCGCAGAAAATACGCGCGTCGATACTTTTCGCCGGCCCGCTTCTGGCGCGGTTCGGCAAGGTTGTACTGCCTCCGCCGGGCGGGGACGTTATCGGCAGAAGGCGGCTGGACACGCATTTTCTGGCCTTCTCCGAGCTGGGGGCGAAGGTAAAAATCGCCGACAGCTTTACCCTTTCCGCCAAGCCGCTTAAAGGCGCGGACATTTTTCTGGACGAGGCATCGGTTACCGGGACGGAAAACGCGATCATGGCGGCGGTTCTGGCCAAGGGGCAGACGATACTCACCAACGCCGCAAGCGAGCCGCACGTTCAGGATCTGTGCCACATGCTCGTTTCCATGGGGGCGCGGATCGAGGGTATCGGTTCCAACATACTAACGATAACCGGGGTGGAAAGGCTTTCCGGCTGCGACTTTACCATTGGGGCGGACTTCATGGAGGTCGGATCGTTTATCGGGCTGGCTGCCGTCACGGGCGGGGATCTGCACATCGAGGGGGTGCGCCCGCAGGATCTGCGCCCCGCGAAAATCGCCTTCGGCAAGCTGGGCATTGCCTGGGCGCATGACGGGTCGGTGGTGCATGTCCCGAAAAGGCAGGCGATGGAGGTCAACTACGATCTGGGCGGCATGATTCCCAAGATCGACGACGCTCCCTGGCCGGGCTTCCCCCCGGATCTTACCAGCATAATCACCGTGTTGGCCACGCAGGTAAAGGGGACGGTGCTGATCCACGAGAAAATGTTCGAATCGCGGATGTTCTTCGTTGACAAGCTTATCGGGATGGGGGCGCGGATCGTGCTTTGCGACCCGCATCGTGCCGTCGTGGCCGGGCCGTCGAAGCTTCAGGGGTCGGAAATGACCAGCCCGGACGTTCGCGCCGGAATGGCGATGCTGATAGCCGCCATGTGTGCGGATGGCCGCAGCGTGATACGCAACGTGTACCAGATCGAGCGCGGGTACGAGAACCTGGTGGAAAGGCTTTCCGCACTTGGCGCAAGGATAATCCGGAAGACGCCGTTTTCCGGCTAGCGGTTCGCCGGATTAAAAAAAAACGTCTTTTTCCGCACCTTGTCCAAGAGCCGGTTCCGGATTATAACTTATGTATGGCAAACAGGCGAAGCAGCGTAACCAAGAAATTCGGGATACTTACGGCGGGGGGTGACTGCCCCGGACTGAATACCGCGATACGCGGCGTGTGCCGGGCGGCTCAGGATCGCTACGGCATGAGCATCGTGGGCATATCCGACGGGTTCCGGGGTATTATAGAGGAAAATGTCCGCGTCCTGCAGCCGGAGGACTTTTCCGGGATACTCACCCGGGGCGGAACCATTCTGGGGGCGAGCAGGGAAAAGCCCTTCAAGTCCGAGATCGGCCACTCCGAGGAGATAATCGGCGAAAAGGTGACGGCGGTCAAGGACACCTACCGCAAGCTGGGGCTTGACTGCTTGGTTGTGCTTGGGGGTAACGGCACCAACACCACCGGCTACCGTTTCGCGCAGGAGGGGCTGAACGTAATCGGCCTTCCCAAGACAATCGACAACGACATAGTGGGCACCGACCAGACCTTCGGCTTTCATTCCGCGCTGGCGATCTGCACGGAGGCGATCGACCGCCTGCACTCCACGGCGCAGAGCCATAACCGGGTAATCGTTATCGAGCTGATGGGCCACAAGGCCGGCTGGCTGTCCCTTTACGCCGGAGTCGCTGGCGGCGGGGATGTGATCCTGCTCCCGGAGATTCCCTACGACATTAAGGCCATAGGTCGCCATCTGGAACAACGCACAAAGTCCGGCAAGACATTTTCGATTGTAGTCGTCGCGGAGGGTGCGCTTTCCGTAAAGGAAGACGAGATGGACAAGCGCGAACGCAAGAAATACCGCGCCGAAAACGGCCCTTCGGTTGGCTACCGTGTTGCCCGGGAGATTCACGAGGAAACCGGCATGGAAACCCGCGCCACGGTTCTGGGCTACGTGCAGCGCGGAGGCATTCCCAGCGCGTCAGACCGCGTCTTCGCCACGAGCCTAGGCACGGCCGCCGCCGACCTTCTTGCCAAGGGCGACTACGGGCGCATGGTCGCGCTCAGGAACGGCCGCATCGATTCGGTGGAGTTAAGCGTTCCGGCCGGGCATGTCAGAACCGTTCCAGCGGATCACTACATGATCGACACGGCAATCGCCGTGGGAACCTGTATGGGAATGGACTAAGCCCTTTTCTTAACCTGGAACGAAGGGCAATGACCCCCGGCGGCGTTAAACACCTCGACCGAGGGCATTAGACGGGACTTGATTTCGAAAACCTCGCATGCATGGGGACGCAGGGGATCCCAGCTAACCCTGTAGTGGGCGCACTTAAGACAATTTTGTAAGGAACCTTCAGGCTTCCGATCCGCGTTCCCCGGGGACATGCCACAGGCTAGGCGGCGATCTCGAACAGCATCCCGGCGAACTGGCTGGCGGGGACGTAGGGATCGTCGATCAAACCCGCGGACTCAACGTCGGCCCTGACCTGCGCGTACATCTCGACAAAGGCGTCGAACCGCGCCTGATAGTCCGCCTCCATACTGGCGATGCCGGCGCTTATTTCGGCTCCCACGTTTGCCTCGGTGGCGGCCGGCTCGGTCTGGGCTTCCATTCTGGCCAGTTGGTAGCTTAGCTGTTCCAGTTGTCCCAGCAGAAGGTCTATAACCCGCATTGTGTCGACGTCCACCCCTTCCACGCTTACCGACGCGGGAACATGCCTGGGCTGCGAGCCATAGGACGACGGGGAAGCCTGGACGCTACCCAGGGATTCGCTGATCGCATGATCCATGCCGGAAAAAGTTTGGTAAGGTACTGATTGAATAGTCATGGCGCTTTCCTCCTATCGTCAAAGCCGGACTGAAAACTTTACCCGTCTTTGTTATCAGTATCGGGATTTGGATCCTGGACTTTAGAGGAATTTTGCCTAGGCGGTTCGATTTTTTGCGGTACAATAGAAACTGGCTTAAAGGGCAGGGGCGTTTTTGCGTGGAAAGATCCCCTAACGCACGCCGCGGTTTTAAAAGTCGTCGAGGATTTTGGAAAGGGCGGAATTGGCCATCTTTATGAGATCCTTTTTTTGCGATGGCGCGAGTTTCGCGAGGTTGCTTTGGGGCGCGGGGTTTATCGGCTCGTTTTTGAACAGGTGCCAGGATTCGACGCCAAGCGCGGAGGCTATTCGCTCGATCATACTTACTGAAGGGAAACGTTTGCCAGTTTCAATTTCGCCAATGTAACCAGTGGATGAATCGCATAAATCGGCCAGTTGTAACTGGGAAATTTTACGCAACTTTCGATAAGCCTTCAAATTGGCGATAAAAAGTTCCTGTATGGTCAATACGCAACCTCTCTTGCGGAACTCTTTCTGGGCTTCATCAGCATGTTTCCACTCTACCGTGTTATTAGCCTGTAAAAATGTCGCTTGACACTACGCAATTAGATAGGTATAGTTAAAACCATGCTATTAGCCTAGTTTTTGACATTTTGCTGTTTTGAGACATGGAGATGATATATCGGTGCAATAGGCTTGGCTTTTGTATGGGTAAAAGGCTCAATATTTCGGCCTTTTATATATCCCTGCCCGTATGGGTAGGTAAATCAACCTGGCTACCCGCCATAGGCAAGGTGGGTAGTCGCAAAAGGATGGTCTTTATGAAAAAGACTTTCAAACTTATCGGGATTATCGCGTTTGTTGCGATAATCGGGCTTTCAATGGCGGCTTGCGGCGAACAAGAGCAACATGATCCGGCAAGCGATTTTGATGTAGAGACTGTAGGTGGCGGCAGATCCCTGATGATCACCAGATATCTGGGAAACAATCGAGATGTCCGTATTCCGCCTCGGATACGAAATTTGCCCGTTACGCACATTGGAGAAGGGGCATTTGCGAGGAGTAATCTAACGAATGTTACCATCCCCAACAGTGTTACTCATATCGGAAACTCTGCATTTATGCAGAACCCACTATCCAGTGTAACTATTCCTGACAGCGTAACGAGCATCGGGAATAGGGCATTTGCAAGGAACGAACGGCTATCTAGTGTAACTATTCCCAACAGTGTTACTTCCATCGGGGATGAGGCGTTTCTAAATACGAACTTGACTCGCATTGTGATTCCGGGCGGAACTCACATCGGGGGTGCGGCATTTGATCGAAGGGTTGATGTGATACGCAGGTAAACAGGATTCATATGCTGGTGACAGGCACCAAATTCTGGATGCCCAGGCAAGAGTGACTGTCACCCAAATGCGCAAGGTGACAGGCATCATGCGTCGCACTGATGCTGTTGCCAGGTGGGTCGGGATTGGCATGGATGTTCGGGCCTGCAATCCTATGTTCCGCAACAGGCGAGCCTTAGGACGGGGATTGCCGGCGCGGTAAGTTCTATGGCGGCGGGAAAGTCCTTCTTGTCCAGCAAGACCGTCTCGCCGTCCATCTGGGCTAGCAGCGGGTAGTCGCCGCGGAACTCAACCCTTTGCGCGTTGAACAGCGTTGCCTCGGGTTTTTCCACGTGGCCGCCGGTCGAAAAAAGTTCCTTTAGGGCAAGCTTGCGAAGCAGGGACATCTGTTTAAGGGCGCAGACGTTACGATCGTCGGGCAAGATCTTTTTCCGGGATCCGTAGGTTCTGTGCCCGGATATCCCGACGGCAACCAGCAGGAGCTTTTCCCGGAAGGACAGAACCTCTCCGCCGTGTTCGTCCAGGGCCTTTACGTCTAGAAAGCCCACCGTGTACAGTTTGTCGTACAGCAGGGCGGCAATGTCCACCCATAGCTTGTAGAAATCGCCGGGGGATTTTTTCTTCATTTTATTCGTCATGTGGGTGACGAAAGCGTCGATGCCCACGGAAAGGACGTTGAAGGCGATGAAAGGTCCCTGCGACACGAGCCTGCCGCCCGGCGAGGTCAGCAGCCTAAGGGCGGGGGTGAACTCTATGCGGGTGGGCTTCGTCAGAAGGTCGAGCGCCTTGGCGAGATCCGGGGAATCCGCCCCGTCGTTGCCGGTTCCCATGGGCAGGCGCAGGATCGCCATGTTCGAGCGCACCGATTCGGGCGCACCGAACAGGACGGAAAGCACTTCCAGGCTGGTGCCATCCCCCCCGGCCACGATGACCAGGTAGAAGGGCGCGGCTCCGTTGCCCGGCGATCCGGTCGCCTCGTTGACAAGCGCGCCCGCAATCTCCATGCCGGATCCCGCCCTTTCAGTCACGACAAGGCCGCGATCCGCAAGTGCCGGCGATCCGGTCGCAGTGCCGGCGGGGCCGCAGTCCTCGCGCTTGGGACTAGCCTTTGCCAGCGACACGTATTGTTCCAGGGTAGGGCGGTGCTTTTTCCAGTAGGCCGGCAGGGTAAAGCCACCGGCCGTCGGGTTGGCTATGATTATCCATCTTAGCGGCCTTCCCTGGGCGACCCGTGTCCTGGCGCAGATTTCGGCCATGGATTCGGCAAAGAACAGGACCTTTTTAAAGACCGCCGGCTTTATGCGTTTGTGGGCAGGTTTCTCGTCCATAGATCAGCTCCTTTGTAATGCGGTTCCTGCCCGGAAAGCAGTTCCGGTAGCCCGTACACGTCCCCCACCCCGTCAACCAGGATGCCGCCCATGCCCAGTTCCAGGGGCAGGGCTATGTCGATGTCGTAGCGATCCCCCACAGAAAGACACGCCTCCGGCGCAACGCCGCAGAGGGTCGCCGCCCTGATGAACGGTTCCCTGTGGGGCTTGGACACGCCGCAGGTGTCCAGGCCGACAACCGCGTGGAACAGATCCCCCACGCCCAGCGCGTCAAGGGTTCTCTCGGCGACGCGCGCCGGGTTGTTGGTAACCACGGCCATTATAAACCGGTTCGCAAGATTTTCCAACGTAAAACGTAACCTGGCGTCCCTGCGGAGGTACCGCTCGGGGTTAAAAAGCTCGTTGCGCCATTTGGCGCTCTCGGCGATGCCGACGCCAAAGGCGACGAAGGCGTTCGCAAGGCTAATCTTTTGTCCCCGGTGCCCCTCCGCCCATTTTTCCCTGTAGGCGTCGATCTCGGCCCTCATTTCGTCGGGGCTTTTTCCTTTTAGGCGGGCAAGACGTTCGATGGGGAGGTCGATCTGCGCGCGGGCGTATTCGTCGTTAGTGTAAAGGGTGGAATCCATGTCGAAGATAATCGCCCGGCACGTCCCCGGAACGCGAAATACCCTCATGCGTCATGCTGGAAGGGGAGCTCGTTCTGCGGCGATTCCCTGGCGCCGTCCAGCAGCCCCTTGATTATCTCCCGGTTGTCCAAAAGGCCGGACAGGGAAAGCCCGTTGTGAAGCCTGGAGATTACCTGGGCGAAAAGCTTGGTTATGTTCACGCTGATGTACCATTCGCGCTTCAATACCTCTTCCTGGTAGACCGCGTTGGTTCCGATGATCCTGTAGAACAGGCCCTCGTCGTAGGCCTTGTCAAAGTAGGAAACCGCGTTGCCCGAGAACAGGGGCAGGCTGATCGAGCAGATAACCCGGCGCGCGCCGTTCTTCTTTAGCAGCTCCATTCCCTTGATGAGCGTTCCCCCGGTGCCGAGCAGGTCGTCGGCCATGAAAACGGTCTTGTCCTTGACGTTGCCCAGAAGCCGCAACTGCGAGATGTTGTTTTCCGACACGTTCCTGCAGACCTTGGAATAGTCCCGCTCCTTGTACAGCAGGGCCAGCGGCTTTTTAAGCGTCGAGGCGAAGAACTTGTTGCGGTCAACCGCGCCGGTGTCCGGGGACACGACCACGAAATCGTCGTCCAGGGTTCCGTCCAGCTTGGAAAGCGCCCTTATGATCTGGTAGCTCGCGTGCAGGTTCTCCAGCCGCATGGTCGTGAACGAGTTCATTATGTCCCGCGAGTGGATGTCCAGGGTTATGATGTGGCAGACTCCCAGGCTTTCGAACATCTTCCCGATGCGGCTCGCGGTAAGCCCCTCCCTGCCCTTTGCCTTGTGCTGCCTGGCGTAGGGATAGTTGGGAATGACCAGGGTGATCCGTTGCGCCCCCGCCTGCCGCGCCGCGTCGATCGTGACGAACAGCGTCATCAGGTGGTCGTTGATCGAAAGCGGCTTTCCCTCGTCACAGCCGTGAAAGCGCACCGGGTAACGGTTCTCGACGTCCTGGAAAATATAGATGTCCTTGCCGCGAATGGATTCCTGGATTTCGGCCTTGACCTCGCCGTTGGGAAAACAGGTGAACCTTGTCGGCGTTTTCAGCCTGGGAACGGGGCACTTGCCTTTCTCGGAATGTATGCGTGGCCCCGGGGATGCGATTTCGTTGATAAAGTTGATCCGCTCGACGACTTCCTCGGTGGGCTTGCCGTAGCGTTTGGCGAGCTCCGCCGCCGTCCGCTCGTTGTTGCGTCGGTACAGCTTTTTCAGGTGGATGATAACCTCGTCCGCAAACACCTCGCCGCCCGGGCAGGCTATGACGGCAAGGTTCGCCGGGTTTGAGTATTTCAAAGAAGACCTCCGCTACACTGTGGGCAACCCAAAAGCAGCCCGAGCCAATTGCGAAAACACGGTTCGATTGACCCCACCATAATACAATATCCACAGAAAAGCCCCGGAGGTCAAGATTGCCTGCCCCGCAGTTTGCGCCTGTCGCGCAGGTTTTTCCTTGCCCGTTCCGCCGCACTGAACAATGCGTACAGCGCCCAGTTGCAGGGATAGTCCCAGCTTCCCGGGCGGCGGGCTATGCTGCCCCCGAAACCGGTCTTGAACCGGTACAGGCCGGCCATGGGATGCCCGGGATCCTCGTTTGGCGGTATGCCGAACAGATCGTAGGCTGTGCATCCCGCCGCCTTTGCGTCCAGCATTGCCTTCCATTGCAGGGCGTAGGGTGCCATATGGTTGCGCTTGGCGTTCGACGAGGCGCCGTAAAGATAAGTCGCCTGCTTCCCCCGGCGCAGAACGACGATGGCCGCCAGGCAGTCGCCCTCGTGCCAGGCCGTGTAAAGTTCCGCGTGGCCGCATTCCTCGAACAGCGTCCTGTAGTACCCCTCGCCGTGAATCGCGATGCCGTCCCGTTTCGCCGTCTCGGCAAGCAGGCCGTAAAAAATACCCGCCTGGTCGCCCGCGGCCCCTACGGTAACGCCCCGTTTTCTGGCCAGCCCTATGTTGTAACGCCACTTGGGCTTCATCGAGGCAAGTATGTCGCCGGCGTCCGGCGTCAGATCCACGATTACCGTGTCCGGCGGCTGGATGTCCGCGGCCGCCCGTATGAACGGCGGGGGCAATGCCCGGGGAGCCCCCCCTTCCGCGTCAAACCAGGGTGGGTCAAAACGGATGAACGTCGTGTTGCCCGGGAGGATCCGCCTAAGGGAAGGGGCAAGCTCCGCCAGGGCTCCGGCTCGCCGTTCCCCGTCGTAGCCCGCCGGAAGCTCGGGCCCCCAGGGAACGTAGGCCATTCGGACGCCTGGCGCGATTCTCCGGGAAAGAGCCAGCAAGGGGAGTGTTTCCCCCGGATCCCCGGCCCATTCGACAAGGAAGGCCCTCGCGTCCCAGCCGAACCTGGACTTGAACCTGCCCCACATCGCCGACTGCAAAAAAGACCCCGCGTTTTCGCAGACGGCCAGATCGGCGTCGGTGATACCCCGCAGGAATTCCGTTGTCAGTTGACCTTGCCTTCCCGGACGATGCCGGTACGGATGGGTTTTCCGCCCAGGCAAAGGTTCCTGCCGCCGGATTGCACGGCGAAACCGCTGACCGCGATTGGACAGGCGAAAAAGGTGTCGATGTCGATTTCGGGAAGAGCCGTTCCCGCCTGGGCGGCGAGCCCTTCCGGGAGCACCCTGGTTCCGGTGGGGGCGTCCCCCGCGTCAAGCACCTCGCAGCGCTCGGCGGGCGAGCCGTCCGGGGCGGTGCCGCCGTTGTCCCCGGCGGCAAGGAGCATTCCCCTGGACTGCACCCCGCGCAGCTTGGCCGGCTTTAGGTTGTAGGCGACGATTATGCGCCTGCCCAGAAGCTGTTCCTCGGTGTAAAAATCCACCAGCCCGGACACGATTGTCCGTTCCTCGCGGGTTCCGGTCGTCCCCTCGCCGACCTCAAGGCCTATCACGTACAGCTTGTCCGCGTTGGGGTGCCGCTCCACTTTCTCGATTTTCGCCACGCGCAGATCAAGCGTGGCCTCGAAGACGGGCTTGGCCGCGTTCGCCGCTTCCGCCGCGTCGTTTTCCCGGTCCTTCAGGCTGCCGGAAAAACGTTCCCGCAGACAGTTTATCTCGTCGTCCTCCAGCCTGGCAAAAAGAACCGTACTTTCTATCTTTTTGACCGGGAAAAACCCCTCCGCGCTTCCCATGCTGGCCCAACAAAAGGTATCCCGCAGTTTGAGCCCAAAGAACATGATTATCTTTGTCGCCGTCTGGGGCATAAAGGGATCGATCATTATAGCGATGTCCCGCACGACGTGGACAAGATCGCGTATCACCTCCATGGCCTTCTCGGGATCCTCGGTCCGCAGCCGCCAGGGCTCGGCATCCTGGAAATACTTGTTCGCGTAGGACGAAAGGGCGAAAATCTCCCTAAAGGCGTCCCGCAGCTCGGCGCGTTCGAGTTTGTCCCCTATGGATTTCTGGAAAGCCCGGACCTTTTCCCACAGGGCGAGATTGGATCCGCCCTTGGGTATATCGCCGTCGTAGTAACGGGTAATGAAGGAAAGCGTGCGGTTGATTAGGTTGCCCATGTTCCCGATCAGCTCCCCGTTTACCTTTTCCTGGAAATCCTTCCAGGTGAACATGACGTCGGCCTTTTCGGGGCGGTTGTAGAAAATGTAGAAACGCCACACGTCGGGGGGAATTCCCGTGTCCACTACGTCGGACCCGAAAACGCCCACGCCCCGGGACTTTGAGAACTTCCCGCTTTCGTAGTTCAGGTACTCGGTGCTGGACATGTGGTGCAGCATCGTCCATTTCCCGCCCGAGCCGAGAAGGCTGGAGGGAAACACAACCGTGTGGAAGGGAATGTTGTCCTTGCCGATAAACTGGAACAGCTCCACCTCGTCCGGGCTCCCCCACCAGTGGACCACGAAATCCTGCCAGGCGGGGAATTTCCTGACCTGCGAGGGAAGCAGGTGCAGCTCTATCAGACCCTTGGACAGTTCGTCGCCCAGGCATCCCGTTATGGAAATGTAGCCGATGGGCGCGTCGAACCACACGTAGAAAACCTTGTTCTCGTAGCCGGGCTTCGGCACCGGGATTCCCCATTTTAGGTCGCGGGTAATCGCCCTTTCGCGCAGGCCGTCGCGTATCCACGCCTGGGTCATCTGGACGGCGTTGTGCGACCAGAAGCCGTTTTCGCTCGCTGTCTTGATCCAGGCTTCCAGCCTGTCCTTTATTTTGGGAAGGTCTATGTACAGGTGCCTTGTAGACTGCGGGACCGGCGTGGAGCCGCAGACGTGGCACCGCGGATCCTTCAGGTCGGTGGGGTCAAGGAGCTTGCCGCAGGACTCGCACTGGTCGCCTCGCGCGTCGGCGTAACCGCAGTTGGGACAGACTCCCCGGACAAAGCGGTCGGCCAGGAAACGCTCGCATTTCGTGCAGTGAAGCTGGGTTACCTCGTGCTCGGACACGTAGCCCGCCTTGTCCAGCCTGCAGAAAATGTCCTGGGTAACCTGGGTCTGGATCGGCGTCGATGTACGGCCGAACTTGTCGAACGAAATCTGGAACCACCGGTAGATGCTGTCGTGCACGGCGTGGTAATGGTCGCACAGCTCCCTGGGGGGAATTCCCTCCTCGGCGGCGCGGGTTTCCGTGGCGGTACCGTACTCGTCGGTGCCGCAGATGTACAGGGTTTCGTACCCCCGCAGCCTGCAGAAGCGCGCGAAGGCATCGGCGGACAAAACCTGAACCAGGTTCCCCAAGTGGGGGATGTTATTGGAATACGGGAGTGCCGCGGTAATAAGTCTGCGCTTCGTCATCCTCACATACTAGCAGAACCCAAGAAAAATCACAATACCAGGACGATTGTCCCGGCGGTGATTAAAATCCCGCCGATTACGGTTTTCGCGTCCACGGTTTCCCCCAGGAATATAAACGCCATAAGCATCGTAATGACCACGCTGGCCTTGTCGATTGGCACCACCCTGGAAACAGGCCCTATCTGCAGAGCGCGGAAGAAGAACAGCCAGGACGCCCCCGTTGCCAGGCCGGACAGCACCAGGAACAGCCAGGATCGCGGCGCGATGTCGGGGATGCCCCTCTGGACGCCCGTGCCAAGCACGATTCCCCAGGCCATTACCAGCACGACCGCCGTGCGGATTGCGGTGCCAAGGTTCGCGTTCACGCCTTCCAGCCCTATCCTAGCCAGGATGGAAGTGGCCGCCGCAAAAACCGCGGCCAACAGCGCGTACATTACCCACATACTACCTACCCCCGCCGTTTTGTCTCGTGCACCGATTATACGCGGTTCCCGCGAGACTGTAAACGCGCGGGCGGCCCGAAAGCCGCCCCGGCAACCTAAACCTTGAACTGCGAGACGGCCCGCACCAGGGATGAAATGTTCTCCCGGTTCTTGCCGCTAAGCTCGCTGACGCTGCTCACCGCCCTGTTTACCTGCTCTGTGCCGGCGGCCATCTCGTTCATGCCGCTGGTAATTTCCTGCGTCACCTTTTCAAGGTTCTTGCTTTCCTGGATGACCTCCTTGCTGCCTTCCAGCATTTCCTGCGAGCCGCCCTTTACCTGCCGCGTTATGTCGCCCACCTGCCCGGAGGCCGACATGACCCGCCTGCCGTTCTCGCTCTGCTCTTCCATGGCGTTGCGGACAAGCTCCTCCTGCTCGGCCACGGTTTTTACGCCGCGGTCGATGGCCTCGAACTTGTTGAGCACGTTTTCGGTGGAACGGGAGATCTTGTCGATCGATTCCTTGATCTTCTTAAGCACGCTGCCGATTACCTTGGACTGCTCGCTGGACGATTCGGCCAGCTTGCGGATCTCGTCGGCGACGACGGCGAAGCCTCGGCCGGATTCCCCGGCGTGGGCGGCCTCGATCGCGGCGTTCATCGAAAGCAGGTTGGTCTGGCTGGCGATGTTTTCCATCACCGAGTTTATCTCCAGAAGGCCCTCGGACTCCCGCGCGATTTCCTGGATGTCCGACGCGACTTCCTGCAGGCCGGACTTGCCCACCTCCGCCGACTCCTCCAGCTCCCTGACGCTCTCGACGTTTTTGCCCAGGGTCGCGGTGACGGAGCGGATGTTCGCCAGCATTTCCTCCAGCGCCGACGCGGTCTGCTGCACGGCGCCCGTCTGGCTTTCGACGTTGCCACTAAGCTTGTTGATGTTGAGCGTGACCTGCTCCATGGTGGCGTTGGTCTCGGTGACGCTGGCGCTTTGGTTTATGACCCTGCCCTTTATGCTCTGGATGTTCGCGGCAATCTGGTTCATGGCCGTGGCCGTCTGGGTCATGTTGCTGGCAAGATCGTCGCCGATGTCCGACAGCGTTTCGGCCTGCTTCTTGATTGCCACGATCAGCTTCCTGATCTTCTCCATGGTCTGGTTGAAGTACCTGGAGGCGTCGGCGATCTCCTTCGCCCCGGTTTCGGGAAGCCTTACCGTCAGGTCGCCCTCGCCGTTCGCGATGTCGTTAAGGGTGCGCGTCAAAAGCTCAAGGGGCTTCAAAAGCCGCAGGATGTACAGAATCATCGCCACGGCGACAAGCATGGCCAAAAGCGTGGGCAGCACGCTCATGACCAGATCCCCGGCCGTGGCCATCCTTGACGCGCGGTCGACGCCGCTGATAACCATCCAGCCGTTCTCCGGCGCGACATGCATATGCGCGAGTTCCCTGTTGCCGGTTACGGTGGAGGTGTACTCAAACATGTTGTCCCGAACAAGTTGGCCCAGGCTGGGAGCCATGCCCAGGTCGACGATGTTTCGACCAACGTAATCGGGCCTGTTGGAATAGGCCACGTTGCCCAGGGTGTCGGTTATTACGGTAAAGTACCGTCCTGTTTGGTAGACCTGGCTTTCCAGATAATGGGCCAAACCCGCAGTGTGGACAGGTATGC
>Ga0209755_10000163_pt1 | contig 125352 bp, 129 predicted proteins | sample TergutCo191P1_FD_187301 | JGI IMG/M metagenome (GOLD analysis project Ga0209755, IMG submission 187301) | Cornitermes sp. P1 segment gut microbial communities from Petit-Saut dam, French Guiana - Co191P1 (SPAdes) (version 2) | ecosystem: Host-associated > Arthropoda: Insects > Digestive...
ATTCCCTACCAAAACAGTGACAAGAAACGCAGGATTTTTGTTCGATTGCAAGGAACAAGGTTCCGTGCATACCCATAGGTATGTGCGGGTTCTTGTGACGCAGTCAATCGAGCAAAAAGACAAGTTTATTGTTGCTGTTTTGGTAGGGAATGAGTATACAGTCACATTTGTCGGACAGCGGGCGCATAATATGCGCCCCTACGGGGTGTTGCGGAAATTTATGCACAGTTACCATCTTTTAAAAGAATGTGGTGCAGATTGGTTTTTCCATGGTTTGGAACGCAGTGTTTAGGGAGCTTAGGTAATAATCATCCACAAGGCTTGCCTGACCGTACTTTATTAAGGACGAAAGGCTGTTGCAGCCCATAAGCAAGGAAGCCAGCTCTGCCACACCAATTGAAAGTTCCGCATCATGGGATTTGCCTTCTATTATGGACATTTTACCCTGGGCAAATTCCAAAAGCCAAGATTTGCTATTTTGCGGCATAAAGCTGTCATTTAGGTTAAGCTTCAAAACCATGTTAAGGTTGCCAAAATTCACATGGGCAACATCCTTCACAAAGCCCGTAAAGTCAACAATACGGTACATTATGCCCCGCCCTGTTTTTGCCGCCTCTTGGTTGGAAGAAAAGGTGTTTTCTGTATGGTTTCGGGCATCTGCAATGGTGTAGATAAACCCCTCGTCTTGGGTGTTAAAAATTATATAACGAATTTGGTCCGCTTGAGAGCGGCAAAACGCCATAAATTCAGCAAAAACGGTAGGGCTGTCAAAAAACATTTCGCTGACCAGCATGTCATTACACAAACGGTCAGTGGCACTGCCCCTTCGGAATGTAAAAACCATATAACCTTGTATAACGCCCCCATCTTCGTAAGCGAAAAGCTTCATTTGATGGTCTTTAAGGCGGGTTTCAAACTCTGACACAGCTTTGGTGATAAGCCCGTGGGTTGACAGCACTTTGGCGTTGTAATAATCTGCCAATGCCTGGGCATCAACCTCTTTAAGCCTGCGAATGTGGGTCTTACCTCCGCCTGCAAAGGGCAAATCGGCAGGTTTAAGGCGCATTTGATGCATTAATGTTCCAAAACCGAAGCCCATTTTGTAGTAAAATGCCGAATTGAAAGGGTATAACGCCGCAAAGTTGCGCCCCTGTTTGGGAAGCTCATTTAACCAGTGGTTCAAAAGCTCTTTGGCTATGCCCTGCTTTTTGTGGACAAGCCCCACAGCAACCGAGCCGATGCCCCCAGCCTTAATAGGCACACCGCGGAAATTAAGCTGTTCAAAATCCCACATATTATAACTGCCCACCACCACACCATCATCATTCTTAACGGTGTAATAGGTCACATCTGGGCGGTTGTGGTTGTTTCTAATCCGCTCTGTGTAGCTGTCTATGGTCATATCAATGCCTGGATAAGCCTCTATACCTATGTTAGCGACGGTATTTAAAAGCTCCTCTGTCATTTTTTCAAATTTGTACATTAGACCTCCACGGGAATTGGCTTTCGCCAGATTTTTGAGATAATTACCTATTTTGCAAGGAAGCGGGTTCCACCCATACCCATAGGTATGGGTGGGTTCTGTTGACACAGTCAAAATTGGGAATTAGCCAAAAAGATGGCGGAATGCAATTCCCGTGGAGGTCTATTGACCCTCCAATTTTATTTGCGATTGTCAAGCCATGTTGTAACAGCATCTGCTATGGCTTTAATATTTTCTGGTTGGAACGGAGTTGGCAAGCCCGCCTCTTCCACAAGCCCTAAGAAAGTTTTTGTTCCTGCCGCGCGAAGGAGCTTCATATATTTATCCCATGCCGCCAACCTGTCCTCTTGGGCTTCTGCCCAGAATTTGATTGCCATAAGTTGGGCAAGAACATAGTCGATATAATAAAAGGGGTAGGTGTATATATGAGCTTGGTTTTGCCACAATCTGCCATCTTCATAAAACTTAATGCCATCACAATTTAAAAATGGTCTGTACATAGCTTCCAATTTTGCCCAATGGGCGTGACGCTCCTCTTTGGTGGCGTTGTAATTTTCGTAAACCCAGTGCTGGAAATGGTCCACCATTGCGCCATAGGGCAAAAAGGTAACTGCGCCAGAAATGTGGCTATCGTAGTATTTTTCTGTTTGGTCGCCAAAGAACCCTTCCATCCAGGGCCATGCGAAAAATTCCATTGCCATTGAATGGATTTCTGCCGTGTCGTTAGAATATTCCGCAAGGTTAGAGGGCTTTATATCACGGGCTTCATAACCTGCAAGGGCATGACCCACCTCATGGGTAAGCACATCCACATCCCCTGCCGTTCCGTTAAAATTAGCAAATACAAAAGGTAGCCCATAAGCAGGAAGCCCATGGCAATATCCGCCGCCTTGCTTGCCTGGTCGGGTTATCACGTCAAAAAGCTCATTATCTACCAACACATCAATAAAATCTGCTGTGTCAGGTGACATCTCTTTGTACATTTTGCGCCCATGCGCCATAATCTCATCTGATGTGCCTTTTGGCATGGGGTTGCCGTCTAGATAGCTGAAAGCATTGTCATAAAGGCTTATTTTGTCCACTCCTATGCGCTTTGCCTGCTCTGCCTTAAAACGATTTACCAAAGGCACAATATGATTTTTTATACCTTCACGGAACTTGTCAACATCGGCTGCGGTGTAGCAATTGCGCCCCATGCGATAGTAGCCAAGCTCGATAAAATTCTTATATCCAAGGGTTTTAGCGATTTTGGTGCGCACTGCCACCATCTTATCATAAATTTCATCAAGCTTGTCACCGTTTTCGCTGTACCAACCAGCAACAGCGTCACGGGCAGAACGGCGGACAGCAGGGTCTGGATTTTCATGGTACGCGCCAAACTCTGACAAATTCAAAACCTTGCCGTCATAGGGGATTCGGGCAGACGCCTTTAGCTTGTCATGCTCGGTGCTAAGGGCGTTTTCAGCCTTTAAATCTTCAACAATTTCTGGCTTGAAGGTTTTCAGCTCTATTTCGGCATTTACAAACATAACATCACCCCACTTGCTCTCCAAATCCTTTCTAAAAGGACTTTCAAGAAGTGCCGCGGTAAAGGCGTTATTATCCTCTTCTAAAACGGGCCATGTTTCATCCCAAAAGTCTACCTCACCTTTGTAAAACTGGTCATTGGTGTCGATGCTGTGGCGGATATACGCCAAATTGCCGAAGTGGTTCACCTCTTTGTTTACATACTCATCATATGAAATGTAGATGTCCATAGCCTCCTGGGCTGAGGATGCCTCCTTGAACTTGCTCAAAAAGCTCTGAATGTTTGTCTGCACCTGAGATAGCTCTGGTCTTTCGTACTTCATTTGGGAAAACTTCATAATCATAACCTCCTAATTTATGTTCCATAGCAGGCGGGTTTGGGCGCACGAAACCGCCGCTTGCCGCTTGAACCCAATCCCGCTTGGTTTGGTTTATCATTTGGATGAAAAGCTGGGTTAATTCGTTGCCGCCTAAGGCTTCCTTCAGCTCTTCCAAAGCGTTAAGATATGTGCGCAAAAGCCCTGCAATTTGGTTGTTGTCTGCAAAAAATATGCGCATCAAAAATGCGGATTTTATGGACAGGTCAATTGCGCCGTGTTGCATCCAGTCCTCAAATTCGGACTGCCCTGTGTAAGTTATAGAATACACCCGCTTATTGGGTTTTTCCTCTTGCAACACCCGCTCGCTTGACAGCCAGCCCGTTTTTTCCATGGTGTCAAGCTCTCTGTAAATTTGACTGGTTTTAGCTTGCCAAAAACTGCCTAATAATGCGTTAAATTGCTTATCAAGCTCATAACCCGTCTTAGGTGACTGGCTTAAAAGCCCCAGTAAACCATGCTTTAATGACAAAATAAAACCCCTTTCTGTAATCTCAACAATAATCAACATGTTGAATATATCACAGATTGGGGGTCGTGTCAAGGGTTAATTTGCCGCTTTTTGGCTATCGCTTCATTAAAGAGCCTGGCTTTCCCTTGATATACGCTAATGTCACTTCAATATGCCCTTCCCTTGCAGCAATGTATTTTTGTTGGCTGTCAGTTTCTTCCAACATGCCTTTTATTATGGCTTCCTCGTATGTAAGATGTTCCTTAGCTGCCAATATTGCCCCTTGGCTAAGGTTGGGCGCGTGTCTTTCAAGCCAAGCTCTTACCAGCTTCTTTTTAACAGCAGATGTTGTTGCCATAAAAATCCCTCCTATCGGGTTTTGTTTTTAGCATATAGTAATACCGCTTCAAAACAGTAACAGAAAACGCAGGATTTTTGTTCGATTGCAAGGAACAAGGTTCTGTGCGTACCCATAGGTACGTGCAGGTTCTTGTGACGCAGTCAATCGGGCAAAAAGACCAGTTTGGTGTTACTGTTTTGGAGTGGTATTACTATAACATTATACAAGCTCCGTTGTCAAGGGGAAAAGGCTTGCAAATAAAAAATAATTGGTGTATAATTATCCCATGGAATATTCAGTTATTATAATTGGCGGCGGCGCAGCAGGAATGATGGCTTCTGCAACCATTGGCAGAGGGGCGTTGCTTTTAGAAAAGAATAGCAGACTGGGCGTAAAGGTTGGAATTACAGGCAATGGGCGGTGCAACATAACCAATGACTGTGACGTGGAAGGGTTGATTGAGAAAACCCTGCGCAACCCCTATTTTTTGTACAGTGCTTTTTATGCCTTCCCGCCCAGTGACGTTATCGCGCTGTTTAACGACCTTGGGGTTGCCACGAAAGTGGAGGTCGGAGGCAAGGTTTTTCCTGTTTCTGACAAATCTTCTGACGTGATTGATGCCCTTTCACGCCACATAAGGGAGCAGGGGGCAGAATTGCGCCTAAATTCTGATGTTACCTGCATCACAAAGGATGATGACGGGGTTTTTTGCGTGGAATTGTCAGACGGTAAAGTTTTTCGGGCTAATAAAGTAATTTTAGCCACGGGAGGGCTTAGTTACCCCAATACAGGCTCAACGGGGGCGGGGTTTAAATTTGCCCGCGGTTTTGGTCATACAGTGGCGGCAACTCAGCCCACTCTTGCCCCTTTGGTCTGCACAGAACCTTGGATTGAGAGCCTCATGGGCGTTTCTCTATCCCGTGTAGAGCTTACGGCAAGGGGTTTCCGTGGTGTGGGTGACGTAATTTTCACTCATTACGGCATTTCTGGACCTCTGGCAATCACCGCAAGCGCGTATATAGGGGGCGGCAAAATCACTTTAAACCTAGCCCCTGACCTGGATTTGTTAGCAGAATTTAACAAAAATACTAACCGTGATATAAAAAACACCTTGGGTTCTATACTCACAAAGGCAATAATCCCTGTAATTTTGCAGCTTGCGGGCATACCTGCGGACAAAAAAGTCAACAGCATCACAAAAGAAGAGCGAACCCGCCTAATCACGCAAATTAAAGGTCTGACGCTAACCGTCGCAGGCAACCGCGGCTACAAAGAAGCCGTGATAACCGCTGGTGGTGTTTGCGTAGATGAAATTGACCCCTCTACAATGCAATCTAAACTTGTGGAAGGGCTGTATTTCGCGGGGGAGATGATAGATGTCCACGCCTTGACGGGGGGGTATAACCTGCAAATTGCTTTCAGCACGGGCTATTTGGCGGGGTTGTCCACAAAACTTTAAATTGAGGGTCGTTGCCCATAATCCCTAATTCGGCTTAGAAGCTCTGCATCTAAGCCTATTTTTTCGCATATATCCAAAGCATTGCGGGGGATTGGCTCGTTTATACCTGCGGGGTGCAGGGTGTAGTCCATTGCCCCTGTTTCGGTGATGCCTGCCACCCGATAATGGGCGGTGGCAAGGGGCGTTATGCGGTCGTAATGGGTGGATAGCAGGGAAATGGCGCTTTGCTCAGCCAAAAAGCTTGTTATTCCCTGGGCAATAATTGTCGCTTCGGCAGGGTTTGTGCCGCAGACAGGCTCGTCCATAGCCAAGAAAGTAAACCCGTTGCGAATTGCCTTTACTGCGGTGTTTAGGTGGGTCATCTCTGCCCCAAAAGTCGATAAACCTTCTGTGGCAGACTGGGCATCATCAGTAATCAAGTGAATTGCGTCAAACATTGGGATTTCAGCGGTTTCCCCAAACACGAAAAAACCTAGCTGGCACAGGGCGATATTCAAAGCAATGGTTTTAATCGCCATGGATTTGCCCCCCATATTAGCCCCTGTGATAATGGTAACGCCGCGTGGCATGGAAATGGACACTTTTGTAAATTGTTTGCCTTTCTGCGCCAAAACATCAGCAAAATAGGGGTTTGTCATATCCGTGATATTGACGGTGTTACTAATCGCGGGGCGCACTCCGCCAAACTGCTGTGCCAGCCGAGCTTTAGCTATTGTCAAGTCCAAATCCCCAATAGCTTCCGTATTATGGACGAAAACAGGAATGTAAGCGCGGAGGGCATTTGTCAAAACCTCCATAACCCGCATTTCTTCCGCATCTTCTTCTGCCACAACCAAAGCCCGCTTTTCCGTGTCGCCCAGTTTTTCAAGCCGCTCCTTCTCCCGTCGCAACTCCGCCAGCTTTGGAGATTCTAAGGAAAATGGCGAAAGGCGGTTGTTTTGTGGGTCTAAAATATCAAGAGCATCGGTCATAGGTAAAAATGTGATGCCCTTTAAATCAGGCAAGTCCTCCGCCAACAACTTTTCAAGAGTGAGCAAAAAACCCTTAACCTCAAACAACTCAACTTCGTTTAAAGGCAAGGTTTTGGCTTTCTCCACACAGCCGCGGATATTTTTGAAGCGGGGCAAAGCGTCAGAGCTAATCCCCCACCCCACCTCCATATTATCAAAACAAATTTCAGCTTCCTCTTTGGTTAGCGGCACAAGACTCTTTGTTTTTTCTGCCCCATAGGGCGTAACGGGCTGTAAATGGCGCAAAACAAAGGTTAATCCAATTTCATCCCGCTGTTTAGAAGTTAGGTCTAACATAAAACATCTCCTTTATGTATGAAGGCGGGCTTTTTGTACAGACTATTAATTCGAAATGAATTTCTTGAACAAATTTTGTGCAGGATTTTCGCCAAAATGCAAGGATGCGAACCCGCGGTGTGCCCATAGGCACATGAGGGTGAGTATCCGCAGTCGTTTTGGTGAAAAGACAAGCAAAATGTTCAAGAAATTCGTTTCGGATTAATCAGCGTGGAGAGTGGTTAATTTGATGATGATTTCAGAGCCGAGCCTTGTGTGCTTCCTAGAAGATTTGCGCAACACAATGGCAGATTTTAGGGGCGAAATGCCCAAAGGCATACACTTTATAAACATAGAAAGCTTTTATTTTTATGTTAATTCGGCATATCCTGCAAAAAGGCAGGAAATTGGCGGTTTGATGGGAGTGTTAGAACCGTTTATCCCTGTTACGGTTTCAGAATACAACCTGATGTCCTTGTTGGCAGCATATGCCAGCGGGGACATGCAATCCCTTGCCCGCCTGGAGCAAGGGTTGATTGACCGCTCCCGTCTGCTTTTCCTTCAAGCCGCAATTTCATCCAGCAACAGCCACTGGCAACATGTGATAAACACTTGCTGCCAGGTGCGTATGCAACGGATGGGATATTTTTAAATTACTAACTCGTTTTTTTACTGAAAACCCGCAAAATGAACATGATGCCTATGGCAAGCCCAGCAAACACTGCCGCAGTAACAAAGGCAGGTGACATAAGGGCAACATCCGTTAGGCTGGTTGCGGGGTTGTATGCCACATTGGCAAAATGCCCCGCCACTTGACTAGAGATAATCGCGCCAACACCAAAGCCAATCAACACAAAGCCGTAATTTTCCGCCATAAACTTACTGCCGAACAAGTCAGAAGTAAGGGCAGGGAAATTGCTTAAAAGACCGCCGAAGCTAAAGCCAATTAAGGCAAAAAGCACGTAAATTACATATCCGCTGGCAACAGTTAGTAAGAGTGACATACCTCCAGATACTATCAGCAAAATTATCATGGTTGTGCTACGCCCCAAACGGTCAGACACAGCCCCCCAAAACAGCCTTCCGATAGAGTTAAACAGAGCGATTGCCAACACGCCGATGGTGGCTGTGGTATACAAGCCATGAGCCACAGCAATTGGGCGGGCAAAACCAATCATCATAAGCCCGCCGATAACAGAGAAAATAAACGCCACCGCAAGCAAGTAAAACTGCGGTGTTTTTATCATTTCTTTGCTTGTGAAGTTGCGGGCTGTTCCTGCCGCTTTAGGGTTTGCGGCAACTTTGTCCGCCATATGCCCCTCTGGCGGCTCGATGGTGAAAATGCTGCCCACGGTGCAAACCACGAAAAACACAATGGCAAGGACGCGCAGGGTCATCATTTCCCCGCCCACTTCGTACAAAGTGCCAACGCCGCCGAAAATATAAATCATCCATTCAATTAGGGGGGTAAAAATTACACCGCCAAAACCAAGGGCAGCAACAATAATCCCCGTTATCATGCCCTTTTTGTGGGGATACCACTTTTGGGCGCAGGCGATGGTTGTGCTATATGTAAAGCCCATACCAAGACCGCCCAAAAGCCCGTAAGACAGCCATAAAAGCCAACCAAACTCAGGCTGAACAAAGCTGGCTATCATTGTGCCTGTGCCTAAAATCAAGCCCCCAAGAAAAATAACCTTCCGCAGACCGATTTTTTTGGTAAGTTTTCCCGCAACCAAGCCCCCAATGCCAAACAACGCCAAAACAATGGAAAAAACCATTGCCGCATGGGCGTTGTTGCCATTAAAAATAGCATTTGCAATGCCAGTTTGAAAAACCGACCAAATATAAATTATCCCAAGCGTCAACTGAATAGCCACCGACGCAATTACCGCAAAAACACCTTGCTTTGCACTCATTTTAAACCTCCGAAAATTTCTATTTTACGAACTTTGTTAACTTTCCAATCTTACCACGCTTGCGGCACTTTGTCAACTAATTTTAAAACATTGGGCGCAAAATCTCAAGAACCTTGTCAATATCAGCACGGTCAACATCGTTGTGGGTCACGAAACGATATAGCCCATTTGTGCCAGGGTTTATTTTGATGCCCTTAGACAATAATTTGTCATAAAGCCCGTCGTGGTCAAAGCCCTGCTTGTGGATGGTGAAGAATATTAGGTTTATAGCTAGTTTGCTGTGGTCTACAGTCACGCCCTCGAAAGCGTCTAGCTGGTTGGCTAGATATTTGGCGTTTTCGTGGTCCGTGTGCAGGCGGGCAGTCATGTCGTTTATGGCGATTAGCCCAGCTGATGCTAAAACTCCCGCTTGGCGCATGCCGCCTCCCAGCATTTTGCGGTAGCGGCGGGCTCTCTCGATGAACTCCCCAGAGCCGACCAGAAGAGAGCCTACAGGGGCGCAAAGCCCTTTGGACACGCAAAACATCAACGCGTCACAATATTGGGCAATCTCCTTAGGCTCAACCCCAAGGCTTACTGCCGCGTTAAACAGGCGCGCCGCGTCCAGATACACTGGCAAGCCATGTTTTTTAGCCTCTTGGTGAGCGGACTTCATTTGGTCAACGCCCATCACCCGCCCGCTAGACAGGGCGTTTTCAAGGCACAACAGCCCTGTGTCAGGAAAATGGACATCTTTGCCCCGCACCCGCTCTGCAATGTCGGCAGGGGTGATGATTTCGTCTGCATTGTCAACAATGGAGTAGTTAACACCAGACAAAACCGCCGCCGCCCCTGCCTCGTAAGCGGCAATATGGGATTTACGCCCCAAAATAATCTCATCTCCCCGCTTGGTGAAGGTCATAATGGCTATTTGGTTCGCCATAGTGCCTGATGGCGTGAACAAAGCGGCTTCTTTTCCGCAAATTTCTGCCGCCAGCCTTTCAAGTTCCATTACCGTTTCATCATCACCATAAACATCATCACCAACCACGGCATTTGCCATGGCATGGCGCATTTCTTCCGTCGGCTTTGTCACCGTGTCCGAGCGTAAGTCAATAATTTTCATTACAATCCCCCTAAATATTTTTCTAAAGTATACCTTAAATTATCGGGCGCGCTGTCATTCCAAAATCTTAGCTTGCCGTTTTCTGAATGAAGAATAAGCCGCATAAAACCATGTGGAAAGTCAACAGAATTATCGTAAATCCTCACAATATCACACAGAGGAAGAACCAAGCTAAGATTGTTAAAAGAGTTGTTAAAACGTCTTTGCAAATCCTCGACTGGTACACCGTGACCATTATGCCGCTCAACCCTTTGCGTCACTCGCTTAATAGACAGTTCCACATTCTCCAAACCAACATAGTATAAATGTATTTTAAAACCCTTTTCTTTAGCTTTTTTAATATTAGCAATAATGGTTTTGCCTGTTAATGTGGTTTCTTGGTTAAAAGACTGGTCGCCATTAATCAAATTGCGAAGCAGCCTAACTGTGATTTTACCCGCTTCTTGTAAAACAGCAGGGTTGCGCCAGTCCTGGTTAAAGTTATCTCTTATAATTTCATCAAAATTCACACGATGCCCGAAATCCTCATTAAGCATGTAATAAAATGTGGACTTGCCAGCACCGTCCACCCCTGCAAATAGGGTATAAATCTCGTCATCCATGCCACACAACCTCCCACCCACAATTATACAGCAAAATTTGTTTGCCCGCAAGGAAAAATTTAACTTGAAAAATATGCCCAGACAGTGTATGATATAGGTTGGAGAAAGTTTGCACATTCGAGAGGAGAAAATTTAAAATGTTCAGCAAAGATTTAGGGATAGATTTAGGAACGGCAAACACCTTGGTTTTCGTTAAAGGTAAGGGCATTGTTATGAATGAGCCGTCTGTTGTGGCTGTTAACACGGAAAACCAAGAGGTTTTGGCGGTTGGCAATGAAGCTAAGATGATGATAGGGCGCACCCCAGGCAATATTGTGGCTATACGACCCATGAAAGACGGCGTAATTGCCGACTATGAAACCACTCAAGCCATGCTTAAATATTTCATTCGTAAGGCAACGGCAAAATCTGCCTTTAGCTCCAAGCCGCGGGTTGTTGTTTGCATACCGGCGGGAGTTACCGAGGTTGAAAAGCGCGCTGTTATGGAAGCTACGATAACAGCAGGTGCAAAACCCACTGGCGCATTTTTGATTGAAGAACCTATGGCGGCGGCAATTGGTGCGGGCTTGCCTGTGGAAGAGCCTACGGGCAGCATGGTTGTTGACATTGGCGGCGGCACGTCAGAAATTGCCGTTATTTCGTTAGGCGGCATTGTTGCCAGCAAATCTCTGCGGGTGGCAGGGGATGAGCTTGACGAGCATATCATTTCATATGTTAAGCGGGAATATTCCCTCGCCATTGGCGAACGCACCGCAGAGGACATTAAAATCAAAATTGGTTGCGTTTTTAACCCCGACCCTGCCGTTAAAATGGACATTCGCGGGCGGGATTTGATAACAGGCTTACCCAAAACCGTCAGCATCTCCAGCGACGAGGTAGGTCATGCGGTTTATGAGCCTGTAAACTCCATTTTAGATGCTATCAAGGTTACATTGGAAAAAACCCCGCCAGAACTGGCTTCTGACATTATGGAAAGCGGGATAATGCTGACAGGGGGCGGCGCGCTTATTGGTGGTTTGGACAAGCTTGTTAGCGTGGAAACTGGTATGCCTGTTAATATCGCTGATGAGCCGCTGAATTGCGTTGCCCAAGGCACGGGCATGGTTCTTGACCACATTAGTGACCTTAAAAACAACGTGCTTATCAGCTCCAAAAAGTTGAGAATGTAGAGCCTGTACTGAAACTTAGGGAGGTTACATGAAACTGCTTAAACCAACAACTGAACACAAAGGAAAAGCCCTGGCATACCGTCAGGCTCATTTTGATGCGGGCGAGCGTGCCATAGATGGCGATAATGGGCTGGATGATGCTGCCACCTATGAAGAATGGTTGACCCATCTTGAAGAAATGGAAGCTGGTGGTCACGAATTTTTGATACCTTCATCAACATATTTTGCTGTTGTTGATGATGAGTTTGTTGGGGTTGTGGACATTCGTCACCGCCTTAATGATGGGCTTTTAAAGGCAGGTGGTCATGTGGGTTACAGCACCCACCCAAGCCACCGCCGCAAAGGCTACGCCACAGAAATTTTGCGGCTTGCTTTAGAAAAATGCCGTGAAATGGGCATTTATAAGGTTCTTGTCACCTGCAATAAAGACAATATCGGTTCACAAAAGACAATTTTAAGCAATGGGGGCATATTGGAGAATGAACACTTGTGCGAAAGCGGTGTCACCATATTAAGATATTGGATAGAGGTATAAAATGGAGTTTTTACACAAACACAAGAAATTCTTCATCCTGGGCTTGATGATATTGTCATTTGGTTTGATGGCGTTTACAGGGCGCGCAAATTACGAGCAGGGGGTCATCCGCTCCTCTGTTGGTTTTGTGCTGTCAAATGGACAAGTCCTTTTTGCCAATATTGGAAATTGGTTTGCAGACCGTTTTGAATTTCTGCGCAATATGAATGATTTACATGCAGAAAACACCCGACTGCAAGAAGAGGTCAACCGTTTGCAAACAGACCTTGACAGGCTTCTATATCTGGAAGAAGAAAACCGCATGTTGGCAGAAATTATGGATTTATACCGTCATTATGCCGATTACGACACGGTGGGGGCAAACATTGTGGCGCGGGCGGGCAACAATTGGCATGACACCTTTACAATCGACCGCGGCAGTAATGACAATATCTCCGTTAACATGGCGGTTCTTGCTCCTGGTGGGCTTGCTGGGCGGGTTTCCTCCGTTGGCTTCAATTATGCCGTGGTAATGCCTTTGTTAGAGGATAATTCGGCAGTTGCAGCTCAAGGTCTGCGCACTGGCGGCTGGGGTGTTGTACAAGGGGATATTAATCTTAGTAGCCAGGGGCTTTTGCGAATGAATTATATTGACGCTGATGCAGATTTAGCAATTGGCGACGAAATTATCACCAGCCAAACCTCTGCAATTTTCCCGCCAGGCATCCGCATTGGCGAAATTACAGAGCTGGGTCAAACCGCGGGAGGCATGAGATATGCCGTTGTAAGACCTAGCGTGGACTTTGGTCAGCTGTCCGCCGTTTTGATAATAACAGACGATTTTGAATTTGAGTTTGTGAGTGAATAAATGAGAATAGTTGTATACTCAATCATAATTTTATTTGACTTTTTCGTGTCCTCCACATGGTTGCACCATATCGCCGTGGGGGGCATAATGCCCAATACCACGCTGATAATCCTTGTTTCATATGCCCTGCTTCGTGATGATGTGGAGGGGGCAATTATGGGTTTTTGCGCTGGTCTTATTCACGACATCTTTTTCGGGCAAACCATAGGTATGACGGCAATGCTTATGATGTTTACAGGCTTTTTTGCAGGAAAACCTTTCCGCGACTTTTTTAAAGACAACTACATCGCCCCCATCATCATGGTTGCCGTTGCAACCCTTGCCTACGAATTTACCTACTTTATTTTAAATTTCTTGCTGCTTGGGCGCACAAATCTTATACGATACCTTGGCACGGTAATTCTGCCTGGTGTTGCCTACAATTTGGTGCTGTGCATCTTCGTTTATAGGGCGATTTACATTATAGACGGGCTAATATCCCGCAGAGAAGAGCGCAGACGGGGCTTTATGAAATAAAAGCCTGTGACTATTGATGTCACAGGCTTTTATTTATTACAGCCAAAACAAGCTAACCCCCATTATAGCCATACCAATAAACAAGCTCAAAATTACGGCAGAGTGCTTGACGTATCTGTATGCGGTAGGCAGTAGCTGATTAAATGAAATGTAAATCATCATGCCCGCAACCCCTGCAAACAAAATCCCTAAAACCATTCCGTTAATACTGAACCCCAGCCTTGTGAAAAGGAAAAAGGCAAGCAAAGCCCCTAAGGGTTCTGTAGCACCAGAGGCGAAGGCGGCACCAATCGCTTTTGATTTGCTGCCCGTGGCAGCGTAAATTGGCGATGCCACAGCAATGCCTTCTGGAAAGTTGTGGATTGCGATTGCAACAGCCATTGTAATTCCCAAGGCGGGGTCATAAAGGGCTGCCACGAAAACAATCAGCCCTTCAGGCAGGTTGTGAAGAGCGATTGACAAGGCAGTCATCAGCCCTGCTCGCTTTAAGCCCGTTTTTTCTTCGGCTGTATAATAACCATCCTGCTCTTTGGCTTTAATTTTAATGCGGTCTGGGGAAGGGATTATCTTGTCAATTATCGCGGTTAGTGCCACGCCTGCAAAAAATGCAACGGTAACACCGATAATTGCATAATCCCCCATTACATATTCTTCCAAAAGTTCATAGGATTTGCCAAACATCTCTACAAAGCTAACATAAATCATAACCCCTGCCGCAATGGCAAGGCAAATGCCTAAAAATTTAGGTGTCATGGCTTTTTTATGCAAAATTACCAAGCCGCCAAAACCAGTAAACAAGCCAGCAGACAGGGTTATCAAAAATGCAAACAAAACATCATTCATATAAACATCCTCCCAAAAAATTCATTGTTAGTTACAACTAACAATATTATATTACGTGGCGGCAATTTTGTCAACTCTTTTATTTGATTTTTTTAAAATTTATGGTATAATGTAAAAGTGAGAGGGGGCAAGCCCATGAAAACCCAAGAATCAACAGAAAATTATTTAGAAGCAATTTTGATTTTGGAGCAAGGGGGCAGACCCGTCCGCTCTGTGGATATTGCTGTCCATTTAGGATACAGCCGCCCTAGCGTGTCTGCCGCCGTTAAAAAATTGACGGCGGAGGGCTTTGTTGAGGTGGCAGGCGGCACAATCACCCTAACTAAAGATGGGCGCGAGATTGCCGAAACCATGTATGAAAGGCATATAATTTTATCAGACTGGCTGATTTCTTTAGGGGTGGACAAACAGACTGCCGTAGACGATGCTTGCCGCATTGAGCATGTTATAAGCAAGGAAAGTTTTGACGCTATTAAAAATCACTTGGCGCAACTGGGGAGGTAAATTTGGACAAGACACAGGAAGTTTTATTAATAAAATATGGCGAAATAGCCTTGCGGGGAGGTAATCGCCGTATATATGAAAATATGCTGATGGATGCTATCCGAAAAAACCTTGAAAACGCAGGTTTTGAAGGGTTTCACTTTTATAAAGAGCAGGGGCGTTTTGTGGTTGCTGGGGGGGATATGGAAAAGCCCTTGTCTGGCGCAATTGCTCACATAGTCTGTGTTTTCGGCATCACGTCAGTTTGTCGTGGTGTTCGTCTGGCGGAGCGGTCTGTTGAAAGTTTGTTTGATGCAGCTTTGGGCTACGCCAAGGAAAATATTGGCAATTCAGCCACTTTCAAAGTGACAACAAACCGCGCAGACAAAAATTTCCCAGGAAAATCTAACGAAATTTCTGCCGAGCTGGGTGGTCATATATTAACAAGCTTTCCAGAGCTGAAAGTTAAGCTGGAAAAGCCTGACTTTGAGCTGATTGTGGAAATTCGCAATAGCATTTATATCTATTCCAAGGCCACAGAAGTGGAAGGCCCTGGCGGCTTGCCTCCTGGCTCTGCTGGCAAGGGTGTGTTGCTGCTATCTGGCGGCATCGACAGCCCTGTTGCGGGCTATTTGGCGGCAAAGCGGGGAATTGATTTAACAGCCATTTATTTCCATTCTCCGCCATACACTAGCGAGCGGGCGAAAGAAAAGGTGCTGGACATAGCCAAGCAACTTTCCCACCACACAGGAAAAATTAAGGTTATTGTTGTGAATTTTACGGAAATTCAGCTCTACTTAAACGACAAAACGCCCCCTGCCAAAATCACTCTAATGTTAAAGCGGGCAATGCTTAAAATGGCGGGGATAACGGCACAAAGCGAGAAGGGTCTTGCCATAATTACAGGGGATGCAGTGGGTCAGGTTGCCAGCCAAACCCTCCACAGCCTTCACGCCATGACAGGGGCAACGGATTTGCCTATTTTGCGACCCCTCGCAACTTATGATAAAAAAGACATTGTAGGTCTGGCTCAAAAAATAGGAACTTTTGACATTTCCATACGCCCATTTGACGATTGCTGCACCCTTTTCTTGCCCAAAAACCCCGAAACCAAGCCAAAACTGTCAATTATCCAAAATATCGAGCGCAAAATGGATGACTTAGAGCATCTGATGTCAACCGCTTTAGAGCAGGCTGAAATTTATCAATTTTAAACAAAACTAATAGAAAGGTCAATGGTCAGCAAAAGTTGTCCTGTGCCACGATATTATTAACCACAACATAAAGATGCATTTGTATTAGGCGGAGGTATAACGGTGAAAAAGAGATTTATGTTTTTGGTACTCGGACTGATTGTTTCGGCTTTTGCTTTGTTTTTTATGTGGCCCTTGTCTTTTTCGGTTATGTTTGATGATATTTCCGATAATGCACGAATATATGTAGTTGTTAATGAAACTGGGGTCAAATTTGAAGGCGGGGTCGAAGTTCCCCGCGGCGAAGTCACAGAGCATATAATCACATCTGACTCACAAAAATTTCAGCAAATCCAGCAAATTCTAGACAACTTTTCTTACCGCCGAACTTTTAGAACTTTTTTCAGTGACGCTTCCATGATGGGAGATGATGCTGGTTTTTGGTTGTCAATATATGTGATTAGAGAAAACGACACGAGAAGCATAATCACAGGAGGCACTCGAGAAATTCTTGTAAATTCCCGTGTTTATCGTGTTGGATATTGGGGAAACAGAGCCAACATAGAAATGATGAATGAAATACGTAGCCTGCTAGAAAGCTGATAAGTATTATCTTCCTTCGCTTCACAAAGCGGAAGCTCAATCAAAAACCGCCCACGGTTATGGGCGGCTCAGACCACAGACAAAGTATCCTACAACGTCATTGCGGGCTTGACCCGCAATCCCATATGTAATAACTAACCCCTATTTTGTGGGCTTGGAATTACTGATGGGCTCCCGCGTCAAGCGCGGGATGACGAGTTTGGAGGGTTTGTTATCAGTATGAAACCGCCCACAATTGAACTGTGGGCGGTTTTTGATTTTATTGGTCAATTGTACCTTGGGTGAAGCGGAAAGCCAGCTCCCCTTGGATGTATCCGCCAAGGATGCCGCCTTGGGTGACTATGTTGATGTCCAAAACCCGCAAATTAGAGGGGATTTGGCGCACGAAGTTGCTGTGTGGCGCGATTGTTTGGGAGATATATTCTAATTCGCCAACGCTGTCATTAATCACCAAAATTGTTAGCGCGATTTCGTCTGGGCTGTCGTTGCGGAAGAAGATGTTTAGCGCAGCTCCCGCCACATGACCATCGAAGAGATACCAGGCGGAACGGGCAGGTGAGAAGCTGTGGCGCACCTCCAAATCGGCAGGGGTTATGGTTAGCCAAATATCGTTGTTAATCTCAAAAATGGGTTCTTGGTTTAAATCCTCGTATTCAAAATCCATATCTGGCAGCAATCTCATCAAAAATTCTGCGTCTATTGCGGTGAAGTCCGCCAAAATGGTTTCAAAATCTTCATTTAAATAAAGTGCCGCAATCATTTCTCCCTGGTTTTGGACGCTTACGATTGTTTCGGCGAAAAAGCTATCGAAAAACCTTACAGCTTCTTCAACCCCTAACACAGAAATGGCGGAAGAGTGCAGCCCAACCAACTGCATAACCTCTGGAAACGCCCTCATATCAAGAACAAGCTCGTTAACCAATATAGACAGCCAGTTGGTGCCATAATGGAAGGCGAAAGACTCACCTGACACTCCCACATAGAAAGCCACATATTCCATAAAATAGCTTAAATCATGTCCGCGGGTTTCTTGCAAATGACTTGCCAAATCAAGCCCTTGAGCGTCTAAAGCTTCCATAAACGCTGTTTCAATTTCTTCGCGGGTTGGAGGTGTAAATTCCCATACTGGACGGGGAGGCTGCTCCAGCTCCGCTCCTGGTTCATAAACTTCCATAAAGGCTAAAAAGCCCGCAAGATACTCCATACCGCCTAGATGATAAACTTCCATCAAGTCTTGGAGCAACATGTTAATCATCTGCTCCAGCCACAACGCGCCAAAAGCTTGAATGTAAATCCTGGCGTTGTCAGGCTGAATTACAATATTTTCGATATACCTTGCAAAAACATCGGCGGAATGACCTGCCTCTTCCAGCAGTCTGATTATATCGAAGTTATATTCGTTTGCATATAATCCCGCAAAGGATTGTGATAAAAATTCCACTAGCAAATTAGGCGGGGCTTGAAAGTTTTCTGGGTCAAAAACCTCCCAAGACACAAAAAGGGGCATCCATTCTTCCCATTGTTGGTCAGAAATGACAATAGGGTTAATTTCTCCGCTGACAGGCTCTGTGCCTGTATAGGCTGCCGCCACAGCAAAAAACATTGCAAGGGTTACTAAAGTGTTTTTCATAATTTCCTCCTATTTTGTAAATGTTATTGTTGCTGTTTTGGTAGGAAATGAGCATAATGTTAAAATCTAGCATATCCAAAATTCTGCCGCCATATTCTGCCAAAAGATTACACCAGCTGAAGCTGAAACATTTCCTCTTCTTTCATATTTTTCACCTTTCCTATTATAATACCGATAATTATACAATATTTTTACAGCATTGTCCAGTTACAAAAATATTTCTAAAGAAATTTCAAAAAACCCTTGACAAATGATTTGTAGTATTGTATTATATTACTAGAACAATAAAGCAACAGTACAAGGAGGAGGGAAATTTGGCAAATAATAAATGGGATTTTGATAGCTCTGTGCCTATCTTTCAGCAGATTGTGGAGCATTTGCTAAGCGAAATAGCAAGCGGCATCCTTGCCCCTGGGGCAAAAGTGCCAGCAGTGCGGGTTTTGGCGGCTGAATATAAAGTAAACCCCAACACCATGCAAAAATCCTTGGAAAAGCTTGGGGATATGGGCTTTTTGTACACCGAGCGCACAAGCGGGCGTTTTGTCACAGAAGATGTGGCTAAAATTCAAGCTTTGCGCAAGGAAATTCCCATCCGCATTACAAAAGAATATGTTGAAGAGATGCTGTTAGCGGGAGTTATTTCCGAGGAAATACCGAATTTTGTAACCAAATATGTGGAAGAGAGGGAAGTTAATGGAAAAAATATTGGAAATTAAGAATTTAAATAAAAATTACGGCAACTTTACCGCTGTGCGTAACATGAGCTTTGATATTGAGCCTGGGAAGATTGTGGGGTTGCTTGGCCCAAACGGCAGTGGTAAAACCACCATGATAAAGACGATTATGGGGCTTATGAGCGATTATGAAGGCACCGTTAAAATAACAGGGCTTGAGCCAGGCCCCGCGGCAAACAAGCACATTTCTTATTTGCCAGACCAGCCCCATGTGCCGCGGTGGCTTACTGTCAACCAATCTATCAACTTCTTTTCTGATTTTTATGAAGATTTTGACGCAAGACGCGCCGCAGATATGCTTGACCAAATGAAAATCCCCCGTGATAAGAAGCTGAAAGCACTATCCCGCGGTATGCAGGAAAAAGTCAACTTGTCTTTGGTTATGTCCCGCCGTGCCAAGCTTTATATTTTAGATGAGCCGATAGGGGCAGTTGACCCTGCAAGCCGTGAGTTTATCATCGAAACAATCCTCAAAAACTTTAATGAAGAAGGCTCTATGCTCATCAGCACCCATATTATTGCCGACATTGAGCCTGCCCTGGACAGAGCGTTGTTCATCAAAGAAGGGGAATTGATTTTAGACGGCGCGGCAGACCAGGTGCGAGAGGAAAAGGGGCAGTCCCTTGACCAACTATTTAGGGAGGTTTTCAAAAATGTTTACTAAGCAACTTAAATATGACTTTATGTTTAGCTATAAAACCTTTTTCACCATGTTTGCGGGGATTATCGCCCTTAGCCTTGTTGTTCGCGTTGCGGACATTTTGCCAGACATGCCCGATATGCTGTCAGATATTTTGCGGATGATTGTAATAGGTGCAGGGGGAACGGCTGTTGCTGTGGCTTCTTATGTCCAAATCCTGATGTTTTATCAGCGCAGTTTCTTCGGCGCAGAAGGTTATTTAACCCTAACCCTGCCCTTAAGCCGCGGCCGCCAATTGGCTTCAAAACTTATAACAACATTTGTTTGGTTTATTTTTATGGCGATTGCTGTGCCAATAATGATATTCATTTTAGCACCGCCTACGGACAATTTGTGGCAGGCGATTCTAAACACCATAGACGGCAATTTTGTCACAATGCTTATTGTAAATATCTTTTTGCCTGCAATAGCTATGATTTCCATGCTTTTCCTGGGCATCACCTTAGCTAATAGTGTGATTTTCAACAAAAAAATCCACGGAGTAATTGCAGGCCTTGCCACCATTGTGTTACACATCCTGTTTTTCTGGGGCTTTTCAAGTCTTAGCAATAGATTTATGGAAACCGAAACCATAAATTTCGGAGGTGACCTTTGGTCACAAACCATATACACCCCTCTCGTAGGGCTGCAATATGGCAGAATCCCCTTTGAAGGCTGGGGTGGAGGTTTTGTAGACATTTTCGCCATAGTTTATAGTTTGGCCGCCGCTGCCGTTATGGTTATTCTAACTCTCTATTTGCTTAAAAAGCGGATTGCATTACGCTAAATCATAGTAATTGACGGTTAGAGGGAGTTTGTCTACAATCTGAAACACCCCTAAACATTTTGGGGTGTTTTTCTTTTTGTCTTGACTGTTTAGCGGGTAAAGGTTATAATTAGGCAGGAGGGATAATATGAAAAAGTTTGGATTATTAATTATATGCTTCTGCCTATTGCTGATTATGGCGGTGTTTTCTGCCTGTGGGAGCGAGGAAGAAGAGTACATACCCGTTGAGGAAATTGAAGAGGAAATAATTGAAGAGCCTGAACCAGAGCCTGAACCAGAACCAGAGCCGTCACCTCCTGAAGGTATGGCTGTAAGCGCGCTTACGGGTTTGTATATCCCCGAAGAAGCCGCCGCCCGCCGCCCTTTTGCGGTGGTTTATAACAACGAATCCCGCGCCATGCCCCAATCGGGGCTGATGCAGGCGGATATTATTTTTGAGGTGTTGGCAGAGGGGGTAACAACCCGCCTTGTGGCTATTTTTCAAGATTTTGATGCGGAGATTATTGGACCTGTGCGCTCTAGCCGAAATTATATGGCAGAAATTGCTAATGATTTTGGGGCTGTGTTTGTTCACCACGGGGGCAGCCCTACGGGGTACGCCGCAATTAACGATTTAGGCATAGATAATTTAGACGGCATGAGATACGACGGCACAGTTTTTTGGCGGGATGCCGTTAGAAGGCAGACGCGGGGACTGGAACACTCTAGCGTAACATCAGCTGAAAACCTACTGGAAATCGCTGAAGCTAGGGATTTCGACATGACAGCTCCTGATAACCTGGGTTTATTCGGTTTCTTTGACGAGCGAACAGTTTTGGCGCATTTGCCCCCACCTGTGCCAGGCGGAGGAATTACTGTAATTGTAAACGCTGCAAGAACAGTCACTATAGCTAGCCACAGTGCAGTTTTTCGCTTTGATGACCAAACGGACAAATACTATAAATACATTTGGGGCAACCCCCATATGGATGACCAGGTTGACGAGCAGATAAGCGTAACCAATATGCTTGTGCAGGTGACTAATATCCATATAATTGCTGGGGATGAGGCAGGACGGCGAAATGTTGCCATTGTGGGAAGCGGGCATGGCTATTTGGCTACCATGGGCAGTTACACCCGTGTTTATTGGGAGAAGCCCAACCACCAAACCCCCACCCGCTGGACGGATGCCTATGGCAATCCACTACAGCTAAACCGCGGAAGAACGTGGGTTTCAATAGTTAGTGCATCCCCTGAATTTGAATAGAATTAGCCACAGCGACCTTTCGGGGTCGTTTTTGTTTTGAAAAAGTTTTTTTAAAACCAGTGACATTTGTCACTGGTTTTCATTAAAATTAATGTGTATAATATGTTTAAGAATAAGAAAACGACGACTAAGCATAAGGAGGAAACGATTATGGCAATGGTAAATATGAAAAACGTGATTAAGAGATATGGTGATTTTACAGCTTTGGACCATTTAGATTTGACAGTGGCAGAGGGTGAAGTTCTTGGGCTTCTTGGTCCAAACGGCGCGGGAAAGTCCACTTGCATAAAAACCCTTTGCGGGCTGATTGACGCAAACAGCGGCACGGTGGAAGTTTTTGGAAAGGCTCAAAGCGTCAGCAATTTAGAAATCCGCCGTCACATTGGGCTTGTTACCCAAGAAATTACGGTATTTAGCGACTTATCAGCTCTTGAGAACCTGCGCTATTTCGGCGGGCTGTATGGCTTGAAAGGCAAGGAGCTTAATGACAATGTGGCAGAAATGCTAGACTTTGTAGGGCTTGCCGACCGCGCCAAGAAACGCCCCAAAACCTTCTCTGGCGGTATGCAACGCAGGCTAAACATAGCTTGCGCCTTGGTTCACAAGCCAAAGCTTGTAATAATGGATGAGCCAACGGTGGGCATCGACCCTCAATCCCGCAACCACATTTTGGAAAGCACCAAGCGACTGGCAGAAAGCGGCACTACAATCATTTATACTTCCCATTATATGGAAGAAGTTCAAGCGATTTGCAGCCGCATTTCCATTATGGACGCTGGCAGAGTGATTGCCGACGGCACAATTGACCAGCTAATGTCTAGCGTCACCCATGAAGATAGGGTTCATTTAACCGCCGCAATGGCAAGCGACCAACTGACAACGGAATTAAAGGAAATTGCAGGGGTTAAGACCGTTAACGTAAACGGAAACCAATACCTTATTGTTTCTGGCGCAGGCAGCGGCAACCTTAACCGCATTATGGAAATTGCCCAGCGCAACGGCGGCATTGTAGGCTTTAGCGAAGAAAAGCCAAACCTTGAAGATGTTTTCCTAACCTTAACAGGCAAGAAATTGCGTGACGACCAAGCATAAGCAGACTATCAAACATAATTCGAGGAGGACAATAAAATGAGAGAATTTGCACATATTTGGAAACATTATGCTTTGCGCACCTTGCGCCGCCCTATAACTTGGGCTTTATATCTCGGTTTGCCCCTGGGTTTGACCCTTGTAAATGTGCTGGCAAACATTGGGCTTGCAGAAGGCATGGGGGCAGAAGCCCAAGGTCAGATGGTGGGCAATATGGTGACTTTAATGATTTTATCATTCCAGTTTTTTAGCAGCGAAGTGTTGTATTTTGACCTATTTACCACCTTGCGGGGAGAGGTTGCCAACCGCCTATATATGTCCCCCATAAAACAAAACAAGTTTTTTATCAGCGCAGTGGGCTGGAGCTGGATTTTCAGCATCTTGCAGGCAACAACAATCTTTACAATTGTATACCTAGTTTTCCCAGAGGCATATTTCCCGAGCTTTTGGCTTCTTGGCATAATGGTTTTGATTGTATCAATCCTTTCCCAGCTTAAAGGCGCGCTAATGCCCTTAATCGCTAAAAACCGCAAGTCCGCAGACGGCATCTCTGCCATTGTATGCTTTGGAATGATGTTTTTAAGCGGCGGCTTGCTTGTACACTTTGGCGACTCCGAATTTGCAACATTTTTGATGACTCGCTCCAACCCATTGGCTCTTGCTTGGTCTGCTTTACAGCAGGACACAGCTTGGCAGCGTTACTTATCAGGAGATTTACAAGTGACAATCCCAGACCCAACCAACTTTATCACAACCAACCTAATCATTTTAGGGATTATTATGGTGGTGCTGTTTGCAGTGGTGGTAATCCTTGGGAGAAGGCGTAAAACAACATAGTTTAGAGGGAGAACGGAAGCTATGAAGGAGTTTCTGCACATTTTCAAATACTACGCCATACGAACATACCGCAGACCTATCGTCTGGGCGTTATACCTAGGTTTGCCCGTGGGCTTGACCCTTATAAACGCCGTGGCAAACCTAGGGCTTGGACCTGGCAACTTCGCCCCTGTAGGAATTATAGTAACCTTGTTTATCCTGTCCTTCCAGTTTTTTAGCAGTGAATTGATGTATTATGACATTTTCACAACATTGCGAGGGAACGTTGCAGACCGCCTGTACATGGCACCCATAAAGAAAAAAGCTTTTTTCGCAGGCGCGTTAATAAACAACTGGATTTTCAGCATCTTCCAGGCTGCCGCAATCTTCACCGTTGTATATTTGGTTTTCCCAGACAATGTTTACCCAAGCTTTTGGCTGCTTGCTGTTATGGTGTTGATGGTGTCCGTTCTTGCTCAACTTAAAGGTATTCTGATGCCCTATATCGCAAAAACCCGCAAATCAGCAGACGGCATTTCAGCAATAATCTGCTTTGGTATGATGTTTTTAAGCGGTGGTTTGTTGGTTAGCTTTGGAGATTCGCCCTTTGCAGAGTTTCTTATGACTCGCTCTAATCCCTTGGCACTTGCGTGGTCGGCATTGCAGCGAGATGTTCAGTATCAGTCAGGGTTTATACCAGACCCAAGCGACTTCATCATCACAAATATTATAATTTTAGCCGTTATCATTGTGGCAACGTTTGCCCTGATAACAATCCTTGGAAGAAATCGCAAAACAATATAGTTTGGACAGTATGGCAATTTTACACAACACCCCGTAGGGGCGCATATTATGCGCCCGTTGTCCAGCAAAGATTATGATAACGTAGAGTACGTTTGCCCAGCATCGGGCGCATAATATGCGCCCCTACGATGGATAGTGATGCCGAAGCCAATCGGGTGATGGCACGGATGCAGGGTTTGTGTAATGATGTATACAATAACCTAATATAATTTTAGCCGTTATCATCGTGGCAACGTTTGCCCTGATAACAATCCTTGGAAGGAGAAGTGGAAGATAATGACAATTTTCAAATTTGCACTATTGCGCAGTTTGCGTCACCCAGTTTCTTTAGTGCTTAATTCAATTGTGCCTTTGGCACTGATGTTTATACCTGTTTTGTGGGAGCAAGCCCCCTTTGGCGGTCATCCCTTCGGCTTTGCCATTCTTGCCTTTATAATAATTTTCGGGGCCTTCACCATGTCAAAAAACATTATTAGTGACAGAGAAGATGGGGCGATAACCCGCATTTTAATGGGTCCTGTGTCCATGCGGAACTATTTGACTCAAAATCTGCTATGCTCCATGATACCTTTGACGGTTCAGCTGATTCTGGTGGCAGCCCTCGGTATGCTTTTGAGAGATTGGACGGCAACAGTGGCTTTAGGTGTGTTTGTGAGCTTTTTCGTACTAACCGCCACCTGTGTTGCAATGTCCTTTGCGTGGCAGTGCCTTTTCAAAAACAGCGAAGGGTCAACCACTGGCTTTAGCATTTTGGCAACGGTTATGGCGTTTTTAGGCGGATTATTCATCCCCATGACTGTTTTCCCTGGCATTTTGGAGCATATGGGCGTTATTTTCCCGTCATATTGGGCGATGCGCAGCCTTAATTATATGCTGGATTATGGTGAATTTGTCGGGCAGTTTTGGATTGGCATTGGTGCTATGGTGATGTTTTCCGCCGCGTTTCTGCTGTATGGCGGAAAGCGTAGGATTGTGTAGGGCTTCACGCCCCCAATCACCATCCCACGATTTATCAAAACAACGTAGGGGCGCATAATATGCGCCCCTACACGTAATTTACTTGGCTTTTACTTTACAATTTACAAAACTCATCCAATTTGCTGTCGATTAATTTTAGGCTGCTGACCCAGAAGTCTTTTTTGCGGACGTTGATGCCTGCCATGTCGCCAACTTCTTCTAAAGAAGCCGAGCCAGTGGCGGCAAGCAAATTGTCATATTTCTCCAAAAATGCCTCGCCTTGCTCCAAATACTGGGCGTACAGACCTTTGGAGAACATTAAACCATAAGCATACGGGAAATTGTAGAAATTGCGGTCAACATAATAGTAGTGGGGTTTGTTTATCCACATATATTTGTGCAGGACATCTTGGTCCAACCCATCACCATAGGCATCTTTTTGAGCCTGCAACATCAAATCATTAATTTCATCAACAGACAATGAGCCGTTGGCGCGGGCTTCAAACAAACGCTTCTCAAATAGGAAGCGGCTGTAAATGTCCACAATCACCTGCATGCTATCGGACAAATCTTGCTCTAAAATGGCGCGCTTGGTTTTCTCGTCAGCTTCGGCAAGTGCCGCGTCAATCACGATGCTTTCGCAGAAATTTGATGCGGTTTCTGCAATAGGCATGGTGTAAGTGGAGTTTAGGGCTGTTTTGTCCTTCAAGCACAAATTATGATAGGCATGACCAAATTCGTGGGCAGTTGTGGTGACATTTGAGAATGTGCCGTTAAAATTCTCCATAATGCGGCTTTGCCCAATGGAGTGGACACCCATGCAGAAAGCCCCTCCCCGCTTGCCTTCCCGCACTTCGCTGTCAACCCAATGGTTGTCAAAAGCATGTTTGGTAAAGTCGCCCATTTTTTGGCTGAATTTGTAAAAATTGTCAAGGCAGAATTTGCGCCCTTCTTCTAAAGTGAACTTCATGTCAACTTCGCTTGTAGAAGCCATAATGTCATACCATGGCAAGCCGTTTTTATGCCCTAAAATTTCGGCTTTTTTCTTGTAAAAACGGCGGAAGCTGGGTAAAAAGTCCTCCATGGCGGAAATCATAGAGTCTAGGGTGGCTTGCTCCATGCGGCTGTTTTCCAGGGTCATGTGCAGAGGGGAATCGTAGCCGCGCATGGCAACGGCCGTCAAAGCTTCGCCTTTAATGGCGTTAAGCGCGCCTGCCACAGCCTTTTCCACGCTCTCGTAAGCCTTCATTTCGGCTTCATAAGCATCTTTACGGGTTTGCGGATTGGTGCTAAAAGCTAAATTGCGCACAGCAGGCAGGGGCAAAACCTTCTCCTCACCATCAACAACCACAGGAATTTTCATGGTGGCAGTCAATTGCTCTTTCATGTCATTCCAAGCAGAGCTGCCCGTGTTTTTAAGCTTGGCAAAAACAACCTCTTCCCCTTGTGACAATAGGTATTTATTTTTTGACTTAATTTCACGCAGGATAAATTCATGCTCCTTAAGAACTGGGTGAGCGTTTATTAACCCATCTAAATCCTCAACTTTGCCCACATAGGCTTCAAACATAACCCGCGGCTTTGCCATATCAGCAAAGGAAACCCGCAACATGTCGCCGTATTTTTTAGCGTCTTGATTATCGTCGTCTACCGAGCGTACAAGCATAGCAAAAGTCCCCAGCTTGACCATTATGCGGCTGCCTTCGTTAATGGCATTGATGCCCTCTACCAGCTTTTCCCCTGCATTGTCCATGGTTTTAAAATTATCCTCTGCCCACTTTGTAAAGCGGACAATCTCTTCCTTTGCGGCTTCAAAGTCCGCCAAAAATTCAGGGGCATCAAAGCCCTTGTACAAATCATTTAAACACCATCTCGTACTCATTATAAAACCTCCTAAGGTTTGGGTATATCTTAATATTTTAACACAATATCCCTGCCAATGCAAATAAAAATCAAGGGTTTATTAATAGCGATTTAACAAAAATTCTTGACGGGGTTTGGGGCTTTGTGTATAATTGATGTAGCGGTTAATAGTGAGGGTTTTGGGGGTATAACTGTCATATGGGTGATTTTGTTGTAACAATTAAGGATTTAACATTCAAATATACCGACCGCTATCGGCGCAGCAGTTTTGAGCTTGTTGTGGAGAATTTCGCGGCATCGGGCTGTACCGCGGTTATGGGCGAAAACGGCAGCGGTAAAACCACCCTTGGAAAGCTGGTTGCGGGCATTTTGAGGCCGACTTTTGGGCAGATTTTTTATAATGACATGGACATTGCAGGGCTGACCCTTGCCCAAATTGGCGGGCAAGTTGGCTATTTGTTCCAAGAGCCTAGCAGGCAGATTTTTGCCCCCAAGCCTTTGGAAGAGATTGCCATGCCCCTTGAATTACGAGGGGTCTGCCCAGAAGAAGCAAGGGCAAAGGCCCTAGAAATTCTAGAGAAATTTGAGCTTTCCCATATTGTGGACAGCGTGACATTTACCCTTTCCCGCGGGGAAAAACAGCGGTTGGCGATTGCTGCCGCCATGGTTATGCAACCAAAATATTTTGTTTTAGACGAGCCAACAACAGGTCTTGATAAAGCCCGCCGTCAAATTCTTGCGGACACCTTAAAAAAACTGCAAGCAGAGGGCATGGGTATTTTGCTAATCAGCCATGATATGGATTTTGTGGAGCTGATGGGCGCAGATGTTCGCCAAATGAAAGGTGGGATTTTATGTTAAAAACCAAACCCGACCCGAGGGTCATTTTCCTGTTGGTGATGACCTTTTCCACCTTTGGCTTGCTTATCCGCGAAGATGTGGTGGCAATGGCGGGGCTTTTTGTGATTGTGCTGGTTTTTGCGGGGCTTCTTGGTGTGCAGCTGCGCCGCATTTTCGGGCGCATTAAAAGGCTTATGCAAATTTTATTGTTAGTGACCCTTTTGCGCAGTTTCTTCACCCCTTCGGGCATTGTGCTTTTCGCTATTGCCGACGTGCCAATCCTCACCACAGGGGGCATTGCCATGGGGGTGTTGGTTGCTTTGCGCCTAATAATCTTCATTATCGGGGCGGCAATGCTGACGGTTTACCCCGCCCGCGCCTTGATACAGGCCATGGTGCAAATGAAAATGCCCTATGAAATGGCGTATATGGTCAGCATTGGTCTGCGCTTTGTTCCCCAATTTGCCCAGGAAATGCAGGACAGCCTAATCGCCCTGCAACTGCGGGGTGTGGAAATTAAAAAACTGAAATTGCGCAAGCGTCTAAGCCTTTACAGCTATCTCCTTCTACCTACCCTCGTTTCCAGCCTGCAACAAGCCAAAGAGCTTGCCATGTCAATGGAGATGCGGGGATTTCGGGCTTTGCCGAGTAGAACCAGTTACTTTAGCCTAAGCATAAAAGCCAAGGATTACGCCATGATGGTGTGGGTTTTAGCACTTGCAACCGCTATCAGTTTTACCATTTTCAACAACAATTTTTATGAAATAATAATGACAACTATCTACACCGCGTAGGGGCTTCAGCCGTCCATCGTTATAAGTGGTGTGGACGAACCCCTAAAGGGGTTCGCTGGGCGCGTGATACGCGCCCCTACACAAAAAAATACCTGAACTAGGAGGAAAACGAATGGGACTTATGGATTTTTTACCACATATTACAGCTTTAGCGACAGGTGGCGTTTCTTGGGTTGGTTCATACCTAATGTCTAAGAAAAAATATAGACAAGAATTAAAGTCCTTGGAAGAAAGCAATAAGCATGAGATAGAAAAACTAATGAAGCAACACGAAATAGACATTAACTCACTAAAAGAGAAACATGCCATGGAAATGGAAAAGTTAAATGTGGAGCATAAACACAAGCTTGAAATCATGGATAGAGATAGTGAAAACGCCCTAATTCGTCAAAAGCAAGAGCAGCAGGCTTCTCAGCAGAGCGCGCTATTACAAAGTATGTCGGGTGGACTAGCCCCTTTTATGGAAGGGTTACTTAACAACCCTAATATAAAAGCCCGAATAGACCAAGGGATTGCAAAATCATTTAACGACGACATTAAAAAATAATATTTGGAGTGTTTTAGAACGGGAGGGGATAATATGAAGATTTTAAGCGTTTGTGGTATTTCTGGTAGTGGCAAGACGACAACCATTGAGTTGATTATTACGGAATTGGTGAGCCGTGGTTATCGGGTTGGGTCGGTGAAGGATATACATAACGAGCAGTTTCTTATTGACCCGCGGGAGGATAGCAACACCAACCGCCACAAGCGGGCGGGGGCGACGTTGGTGACGGCAAGGGGCTACCATGAAACCGACATTTTGTACCCGAGCCAGCTGCCTATGGACAAGCTTTTGGATGTGTATGAGCGGGAAGGGTATGAATGGGTGGTTTTGGAGGGTGTGGACTGCATTAAAGTGCCGACCGTCGTCACTGCCCACAGCGAAGAAGATTTGGCGCAAAAGTGGAGCGAAATGGCGTTTGCTGTGTCGGGGCGTTTGTCTGCTGAAATGGCAGAATATCAGGACAAGCCTGCCATTGATGCCACTGCCGACATAAAATCTCTAGTGGATTTGATTGAATTAACGGTGTACCACCGCCTTCCAAACTTCCCAGACGAATGTTGCATGGCCTGTGGGTACAATTGTAACGGCTTGGCTGGGGCAATAATCGCAGGAAAAGCCCGCCGCGGCGATTGCGTTGCCGACAAAGGCATTGAGCTGCTGATAAACGGGCGCAAAATAAAGATGGTGCCTTTTGTGCAGGAGGTTTTGCGAAACGCCCTGGTTGGCGTGGTTAGCACGCTAGAAGGTTATGAAAAGGGGTGCGACATTGAAATCAAACTCACAGACGACGTTTTTCAAGAGCAAGCGAAACGAGGTTAGATTGGTTGATGGCAAGGTGGAGAAAATCCACAAAGATGCCCATTCTGCCAAATTTGAAGCGGACAGGCTCAGGCTTTTGCATGGGTCTGGTCTTGCTGTGCCTCGGGTTTTTGATGTTGTGGAAAATGTCATCTTCATGGAATATATAAACGCCCGCCCCCTGCCAGATTTGATTGATGAGTGGGAGCAAAATTCTGACATTATTTCTCAGGAAATAGCCGCCAAAGGGCTGATTGACTGGCTGGAAGCTTTTTACAAAATAATCCCCCCAGGTGAGAGCCGAGGGGATATAAACGGGCGCAATTTCCTATTTGACGGGGAAAAAATTTGGGGGGTGGACTTTGAAGAGGTTGCCCGCGCAACCCCATTAGATGACATTGGGCAGCTTCTCGCCTTCGTCACCACATATCACCCCGCCCATACGGATTTAAAAGCCCAGCTTTCCCGCCTTATCGCCCAACAAGCGGCAGAAATCTTTAAATTTGACCCTGATGAAATTCAGCGCAAGCAACAAATGGCGGTGGAATTTTTGCAGAACCGTCGAAAAGCTGAAACCCGTCAATAATCAGTATCACAGCAGACATTTAAGTGTCTGCTGTTTTTTGATAGTTGTTTCCGTGTCCATTTATCAAACCTATGCTTGGTTTTCCATTTTTGCTTTGCGAGCCGCCGCTTTAGCCTCTTGCACCGCCTTCATGCCCCGCCATTTTCCGCTGTTAAAGCGGCGTTTGACCACAAAGGAGCGCACAGATTGGTCGAGGAAGAAGGCGAACCAACCCCCTGCCACGCCCCAGTCAAACACGAGTACGAAGAGGGCGGCAAGGGCGAGGCGAACCCCCCAAACGCCGATTATGGCAGAATATAGCGGGTACATTGTGTCGCCGCTGCCCCGCAATGCCCCTGCCGTGGACATGTTGCTGGATTGGACAAATTGAGCCAATGCCATAAAGTAAAACACTGGTATGCCGTAGGCGATAACCACAAGGTCATCAGTGTAAATACCTAAAATTTGGCGGGAAAACACAATGAAAGAAATTGTAAGCACGGCTGTAACTAATCTTGCTGTTCGGGCGGAGAAAACTGCCATTCGCTGGGCTTCGTCATAATCATCCCGCCCCACAGCCTGCCCCACAAGAGCCGTTGTGGACACACCAAAAGCAAAGCTGACGGCAAAAGCAAGCATGTTAATGCTTATGGCGATAGTGTGGGCGGCAAATGCTTGGTAATCCAGGCTTGCAATTATGGCGGTGTAGAGCATTAGCCCCGTTTGTATGGCGTATTGTTCCCCTGCAGCGGGCATGCCGATGGAAAGAATGTTCCTTGCCATGCGGAAATTTGGCTTCCAACTAGAAAGTAACTTTACACGCAATGGTGATTTTTTCCAGAAAAACAGCAGCGACAACGCCATCACAAAAGTGATGATGCGGGCGATGGTGGCAGAAATTGCCGCACCTTGAACCCCAAGAGCGGGGAAGCCTAAGTTTCCGTGGATTAGTAAAATATTAAGCAACAAATGAAGCCCGTTGCCAACCAAATTGTAAAACATGGAAATTTTTGTTTGCCCAGCCCCTCTAAATGCCGCTGTAACGCCCATGGTAACGGCATGGAAAGCAAGACCAAGGCTGATTATTTCAAAAAAGTTAGTGGCATAATAAATAACCTGGGGGTCGTCAAACATAATGGGGAAAAGGTGGCGCGCGCCGAAAAAGCCGATTGCGGCAGAAACTGCCCCCGCTAAAAGGTTGAAGATAACAGCTTGCTTGGTGATTGCCGCCGCCTTTTTAAAATCACCCTTGCCCACATTCCAGGAAACAAGGGCGGTTGTGCCCACATTAACCGCGTTAAAGCCAGCGATAAGAAGGAAAAACGGTTGATGTGTCAAACCAACAGCGGACACAGCCTGAGGGCCAAGCTCGGACACCATTATCATGTCCACAACACCTTTTAACGAAATTAAAAAAAGCTCGAAAAAAGCAGGCAAGGTTATTTTGCGGATTTTGCCATAGGTTTCCCTGCCCTGTTTCGTGCGGAAGCTGTCGATAAAATCGACCCAACTATTTTTTATATACTCAAAAGGATTGCGCATACTTTTATTATATGATATTATAGAGAAAAAAGCAAGTGGATAGGAGATTTTATGAAAATTTCTGCAACTAGCCCTTTGTGGGCAAATATATTTATGCTTTCCATCCTAATTTTTTCGATTATTGTGTCTGTTTTTGTGCTTCCTGGGATTTTTCTCATGCACTATTTCATTACAGGCAACGAATTGGTCATGCCTGCTTGGGCGGGGCTAATACTGTCCCAGGCAGGCATCATCGGCATACCCTGCGCTGTTTATCTAATAATACAACGCAAAAATATAAGGGAAATTTTGCCCATGAGGCGGCTTGGGTGGGAAAACTGGCTCTTTATCATAGGTTTGTCTTTGGCAATTTACCCTGTTGGCAACTTTATAAACGTAATAACAAGCATGATTTTTGGAAGCCCCATTGATGCAACCATTAACGAAGTAATGGAAACTGGGGGCATTTGGATGATGTTGGCGTTGTTTCCCATCCTACCTTCGATTTTTGAGGAGGTGGCGTTGCGAGGCATAGTCTTTACTGGATACAGAAAGGTTAAAATCTTTGCCGCCGCCATGGTAAACGGGCTGTTTTTCGGCATTTTGCACCAAAATTTTAATCAATTTTCATATGCATTTCTGCTGGGTGTGTTCATGTGTTATTTTATATATTACACAAAGTCCATTTGGGCTCCAGTCCTTAGCCATGTGGTGATAAACGCCACTGCTGTGCTGTTAATGGGGGTTTTCACCTTAATTGGCGGGGGCGAAATGGCAGCTTATGACCCTTATATGCCCATGCCGTCAGATTCTACGATTATGCTGATAGGTCTGCTGTTTTGGGGCTTTTTGGCAATTGTAGGCGCAGGTATTTTTGTGGCGTTGTACATTCCGTTCCGAAATCACAATCTGCGGCGCAACCAACTTGAAGGCGTTATTACTGACGAACATGCCGCCGCCGTTGCAGAGGGGGAGCGAACCCCGTCGGCTTTTGGCATTAGTTTTTGGGTCGTAATTATTGTTGGGTTTTTGATAATGGCTATCTTGCAAATTTTGATGTGGATGGTGGGCTAATGAAATTTGTGGTTTCTGATAATATTTCCCATAACGACGTGCAGGTTATGGCACAGGTGTTTTTTCATCATGTGGGATTTGAATTGGTGGAGGATGTGCCGAAGGAAGGGCTTTGCCTTGCGGTGGAAAAAACTGATGATGGAGCTGTTTTTGCAGGGCTTTTTCGGGATGGGGTGATGGCGCATCACGCCCATTCGCCCCCTAAGGAAGATGGTGACACGGAAGCAAAACCTGTTGCTTCAGCGATTTATCGGGTTTTGTCTGAATTTACGGGATATGTCCCCCCTTGGGGGTTGCTAACAGGGATACGCCCTGCGAAGCTGATAACTTCGGCTTTGGCGCGGGGGATGACCAAAGAGCAAGCGTCATTGGATATGATGGCTCGGTATCTGGTAGAGCCTGGAAAAGCCCTACTTTGTGCCGATGTGGCAGAGGCTCAAGGTCGTCTTATGACAACAAGCCCCGAGGATTCGGTTAGCATTTATATAAGTATTCCATTTTGCCCAACAATTTGTCATTATTGTAGCTTTTCTGCCTATCCTGTCGGCAAATTTGGCGGGCGTGTTGGGGGATATATGACCGCTCTAATCAAGGAAATTGACCATTTAGGGCAAGTTACCCGCAATAAGTTTGTGGAAAATATTTACATAGGCGGCGGCACACCAACTGCCCTTGATGCATCAGATTTACAGTTATTACTAGAAGCCATCCACCGCAATTTCAACGTGGAAAAAACCCTTGAATACACTGTGGAGGCAGGCCGTCCTGACACAATAACCACAGAAAAGCTGTTGCTAATGCGCCGCTTTGGCGTTACGCGGTTGACAATCAACCCTCAAACCCTGAAACAGGCAACATTGGATAAAATTGGCAGAGCCCACACCACTGGGGAATTTTTTAAGGCTTATGACGCGGCGCGCAGTCATGGTTTTGACCACATTAACATAGACCTGATTTTGGGGCTAACAGACGAAACTGCCGAGGATGTAAACCGCACTTTGCAGGGAATTACAGCCCTTGAACCAAATTCTGTCACTGTACACACTTTGGCGATTAAACGGGCATCTAAGCTAAAAGAGGATTTAGGCAATTTTGACAAAACAGATTATACAGTTTTGGAGGAAATGCTCTATGAAACCTCCAAAGCCATGAAAAACGCAGGGCTTGCGCCATATTATTTATACCGCCAAAAAAATTCCCCAGGAAATTTTGAAAATGTTGGGTACAGCAAACCTGGATTTGAAGGGCGTTATAACATTCATATGATGGAGGAAACCCGCTCTGTATACGCGGCAGGTTGCGGGTCAATATCAAAGCTTGTTAATTCTTCCACAGGGCAAATTGACCGTATTGTCAACATCCGCGATTTGGACCAGTATATCGGGCGCATTGACGAGATACTCGCTAAAAAGGCGGTGGCTTTAGGTGGATAAAACATCTTTTTCATGTTGTTTTTCTGGGCATCGGGATGCAAGCTTTAGCTGGACAGGCTCATACGAGGGGCATGTCTTTCAAATAATGCTTGCAAAAGCCATAGATGACGCTATACATCAAGGTTGTAACCGTTTCTATAACGGCATGGCGAGAGGTTTTGATATAATAGCCGCAGAAGCTGTAATTTTGGCGAAAAACCATTATGATGTGGAGCTTGTTGCCGCCATACCCTTCCGCGGGCAGGAGGTTAAATGGGCGAAAGATTGGAAAGTGCGCCATGACGAGGTTTTGCAGTATTGTGACCAGGCAATTTACCTTAACGAAGGGTATGTGACGGGATGTTATCACCAGCGAAACCGCTATTTAGTGGATAATAGCAGCCGTTTGATTTGCTTTTATTCGGGCAAGGCAGGCGGCACGCGGCACACCCATGATTATGCAGAAGAAAAGGGGTTGAATATTATAAATTTATGGAAAAATCACAAATAGACTATAAAAAATTTAAATTAGGTGTTAAGAAAAAATCCAAGGTGGGCAGCAAGGAAGATTTGGCAAAAATGGCAGCCCCCAAGGCGGCGCAGGTATTATATAATATCGTGACAATTGGTCCACGGCTTATTATGCGCTCTGCTTTTCAGCTTTTGCGCGCCAACATCATAACCCGCATAATCTCTGCCGTTGTGTTGGTTTCTATTGACACATATCTGTTTGTACGCAAGCGCATTTCCCTGAAGCAATATATCATAAATGTGGCGATGGCGGCACTTTTGCTGGTAGGCGGCACATTGGGCTGGTATAGAGGGCAGGAGCTTGGCTATATCCTCTTTGAAAATGCCGTAATTGGCATAATTGCAGGGGTTATTGGGGCTGGGGTTCTGGGTTTTGTCTTTAGTGCCATATTTGAGAAAATAATCGGCAAGTTTGTTAAAGATGACACAAAGGACATGTTGGATATTTGCAATGGCGTATTTTGCGACCTTGCCGAGAAATATGAGCTAACTGAAGAACAGGCGCAAAAAGTTGCAGAAACGGTTCTTTTGGATGCTGCCACAGTGCGCAAAATGTATGCCGCCAAGGACAAAACCGCCATTGCCTGCGAGTTTATAGAGCCATGTATAAAAGAAATAAAAAACCTCCAAGATAAGTAGACCTGTTCTGAAACCTCATTCCGCCATCTTTTTGGTCTTTTTGCCGAAATGCTACAGCGTCAGAACCCCTGCATACCTTTGGGTATGCAGGGAACCTGCCCCCTTGCATTTCAACAAAAATCCTCAAAAATCTGACGAAAGCAGGTTTCGGAACAGGTCTAATAGTCTTGGAGGTTTGTCGTCAACCCTTTAATTTTGGTTATGGTCGTGTTTTAACTCCCAACCATAGTCGCCAGAATATACCATTTGCCGCGTCATGCCGCCGTCCACCACAAAATCCTGCCCTGTGATAAACCCTGCCTTTTCAGAACACAGAAAAAGCACCATGCTTGCAATGTCTAAGGGGTTACCTACCCTGCCCGCAGGGTGTTGGGCGGCATCTGCCCCATGATGTTCGGCAAAATTTACATCAATCCAGCCAGGTGAAACCGTGTTCACCCTCACCTGCCCCGCCAAACTTGCCGCCAAAGCGTGGGTAAGTGCTGAAATTCCGCCCTTTGCGGCTGTATAGCTTTCTGTTTGAGGTTGGCTCATAATAGCGCGGGTGGATGAAATGTTCACAATTGCGGAGTTTCTTGTAAAATGGGGCATAAACAGCTTGGTAAGGTAAAATGCCGCGGTTACGCCAATTTGTAATGCTCGGCTAAAATCTTGGAAAGTACATTCATTTATGCCCTTCATAGGCGGCGGGGCGTTGTTAATGAGAAAATCAACCTTCCCATGTTCTGTAATTACTTTGTCAGCAAATATTTCCAGTGTGCGCTGGTCGCCAACATCACCTTGAAAGTAGCCATTTGGCAAAATATCAATCACACAAACTTTTGACCCTTTTTCGGTAAATTCTTGGGCGATGGTCTTGCCGATGCCAGAAGCTCCGCCTGTTATCACAACAACTTTGTTTTCAAATGTCATAAAAATCCCTCCAGGCTAATTATAACAGGTTTTGCGCAGCTCTTCAAGAAAAAGGTTGACAAATTGGTTTTACGAGTGTAAAATTAGAGTGAAGGGAGGGGATAAAGTGGATGAAAATTTAAGATTACCTGATGCAGAATTGTTTATAATGAAAATTATTTGGAGGCAAGGGGAAGGTGTTACCTCTGCCCAGATAATGGAAGAAATTGGAAATCAGCGCAAATGGGCTCTCACCACCGTGTTAAATTTTTTGGCGCGGCTTGTGGATAAAAGGTTTGTTAGTGTTATAAAAAGCGGCAAAATAAACATTTACACTGCCGTGGTGGATGAAGATAAATATTTAGAGAAAGAAAGCCGCTCTTTTTTGAAGCGGATGCATGGCGGTTCTTTCACGGGCTTGATAGCCTCTTTGTATGATGGTGACACCATTTCTGACAAGGACTTGGCAGAGCTTCGCAATTACATAGACGAAAAGGCTGGTGAGGCAAAATGACCCTGTTTTACGGTATTTTGTCGGCGACTTTGGTGGTGACACCCATTGTTTTGGTTGTTTTGGCGCTAACCCCTTTTATGCGTCGGGTTTTTGCACCAAACGGCCGTCATGTCCTATGGTTAATTATGTCAGCGGCGTTGTTAACTCCGTTTTTGGGCTTTTTGCCTGCGCCTGCTGTGGAAATTGCCGTTCCTGTGGAGGTTGTGCAGACACAGATTATCCAAATTGTACAACCTGCAAACATTTCTTATTATGCTCATCCGCCTACAATGAGCTTGATTGAGATGTTGTTTTTTATATGGATTGGCGGGGTAGCCATTGCGGTTGTGGTGTATACTTTGCGCCATTTTGTGGCTATGTGCCATATTCGCCGTTGGAGCGTACCCGAAAACAGCTATTTTGTGCTTTCTGTTTTGGAGAGCGAAAAGTCTGACTTAAATATACGCAGAAAAGTGCGGGTTTTGCGGTGCAGGGAAATATCAAGCCCCATGCTTATGGGATTGTTTCGCCCAACGATACTTTTACCTCTTAGGGCAGACTATTCGCCCAACGAACTTGCCTTCGTTTTGCGGCATGAGCTAATCCACCACAAACTGCGGGATATTTGGGTAAAGTTGTTACTGCTGACAATAAAATCCATTTACTGGTTTAACCCTGCTGTATATTTGATGGCAAAACAGTCAGAACAGGATATGGAGATGATTTGCGACGGTCTTACAACAAATGGCATGTCTTTTGAGGATAAAAAAACCTACAGCCATTTGATTTTAAGTTTCGCACGCAGCTCGTCCTATCCGCTGACAACATCCATGGCAAGCTCTAGCAAAAAAATGCTTAAACAGCGTTTTTACAACATTTTGGTCGGGGCTAAAAGGCGAGGAAAGCTGATGTTTGCTGCAATATCTGCCGCCCTGCTTTCGGGGGTTGTTTTCGTGGGCTTCACATTTGCCCCTATGTTCACCTTGCCCATGGGGTACACCCAGCAAATTTTCGCAAGAAGCCAAAGCGCGGGTATAACCCAAATAAGCTTTGATGAAGATAATTTGGCACAGCGCACATTTGAATTTTCAGAACAAATACAAAAGATTGACGTGGATTTTGTGTCAACCATTTACGTTTTCCCTACAGGCAGGGATTTTGTCCAAATAACCACCGACGCTGCCTTGCTGGACATGATGGAAGTTTCCCTTGATGACGGGGTTTTAACCATAACACCGCCAGACGCAAACGTAGCATCAAACAGAGATTTTCGTGAATTTACGCGGATTTATGTAGGCGTACGCAGGGCATTGTCTGATGTAGGTGTTGGGTTGTTAAACGAAACATTACGTGAGCATAATACACAACATCCGCATTTAAGGGAAGGCGACGTAAGCATACGAACCCACAGCGAAAACCCTGTAAATGTTAGGATTAATGCCATTATTGCAAACCTTTCTGTTGACGGTGTTACTGACGTAAACTTTTTTGGTAACAGCGTGCGCTTGTCTTTGGAAAACCACACAACAGAAGGAAATGTTGATTTGAGAGATTTGCCTGTTTGGCGGGCAGACCTAGCTTTGGCGGGCGGAAACACGGTTATGGTAAATGCTAGGGATTTGATAAACGTCACTTCCAGTTCGGCAACTGCAAACGCGGTGGAATATATAGGAAGCCCTTACATACGAGAGCAGGTTGTGTCTGGAAACCTTAATTTGACAAGGTTGCTGGGTTTGGAGGAATAAAATTCCCCCCTTGACACATGTCTTACTTTGTTGTATAATGTCAATTAACGAGATTGCCCAAAGTACTTCTTATTGTGATGTCAAAAATTGCTATGCTCATTCCCTGTTAAAACAGTGACAAGAAGCGCAGGTTTTTGTCACTGTTTTGGCGGGAAATATGTATAGTTTCGCGGCAAGGGTGTTTTTTCAACTATTACATTAAGGAAGAGGGATTACATGAAAAATTCTGCTATTTCGAAGCTGTCCACCAAACTTGTTTTGGCCATTGGCATTTTGTCGCTGATAGGTCTTTTGGCAATTTTTATTATCGCCAACACAGTGGTTAGAGGCATTATTTACGAAAGAGTTGTAGAAGGCGAACGTAATGAAATGGCAACATATGCCTATCAAATTGATGGCTGGATGGAAACTGGTGTATCTATTTTGGAAAGCTTATCACATGTTGTACAGCATGTTGACAGAGGGTCTGATTTAATAAATATGCTTGAACATGTTGCGGGGCAGTATGATTTTGTGGAATCTATCTGGGTTGCTACAGGTGACCGTGGTTTTTACGATAGCACTCGCTGGTATCCCACAGACCCTGTATATTGGACGCCGCGGGGGGATAATTGGGTGGCTGACCGCCCTTGGTGGACGGCGGCAGAGATGGCAGGCGGTGATGTTTTCATCACTGTGCCAAATATAAATCTTGCCACAGGAGGTATGGTAAGCACCATCGTGCGCCACATACCAAATCTTAACGGCGTGCCCGCTGTTATTTCTATGAATATTGAGTTTAGCACTATATACAACCTAATGTCAAATTTTCAAGCTACTGCTGAAGGGAATTTGTACATTATAGCTCCAGGCGGCGAGGCAATTGTCCACAGTCACCCCGCCCTTGCTACTACTGCTTATGGTAGCGCCAACATTTCTTCTGTTCCTGAATATGCCGACATTATGAGAAGGTTATGGGCAAATCCTACTGATGTGTTAAATATCAGTAATCATTTCGGTGAAGGCCGCTATTTTATGATTTTCCCATTGTCAACCTCTGATTGGACCTTGGTTTATACATTCCCTCATTCGGTAATTACTGTACCCGTTAACCAAATAACCACCACTGTTCTCACTTCTTCCGTGATTGTTTTGGTTGCGTTGGCTTTAACCATAATTTTGATGATTTCCCGCTTGATACGCGGATATGCGAAGAATTCCATTGCAACTTTTACCGCCCGCTCTGTTGCTATCGCTAACGGTCAAAGTTTCGCTGTCAACACAAAACCAGACAACTCCTTTGGTTTAAATCAAATTGACGAGGAGTTTAACAAAAATCTCGACATTATCGAAAGCATGATACAAGACATAACGGCAATGCACAATGCTCACATAAAGGGTGATTATAGATATTCGGCAGATAGTAGCCGTTATCACGGAGCTTATAGTAAAGTTATTGCCAGTGTAAATGATATGGTGCAACATCACACCGATTCCAAGCAAGAAATTTTAACTTGCCTATCTGAAATTGTAGGCGGGGACTTTGATGCAGAAATTCGCCAGTTTCCTGGGGATGAAGCCTATATTAACCAAGCAGTGGATGGTCTGCGTGATGGTATCAAAGGCGTTGCTGAAGCCATTGAAGCCGTGGTGGAGCGCGCAAACATGGGCGATATGGCGTTCACCCTTGACGCTAGCCGTTTTGCAGGGTCTTGGCGTGGTCTTATTGCTGGTCTTAACAGTGTTTTGCTGGCAATGGATGCTCCAATCACAGAAATCCGCAACTCTATAGCGGTTCTTAACCAAGGTAGCTTTAACCCGCCTTTGGTTACTGGCGATTATCAAGGTAGCTTTTTAGAAATTAAAAATGATTTTAATGAGTATGTGAAGGAATTACCTAAATATATGCAAGAAATTAAAGACTGTTTAGGCAAGATTGCAAGCGGCAATTTGACTTATAAAATTACCATGAATATGAATGGTGATTATGCTCAAGTTAAAGAATCCGTAAACGATATAACCGAAAAACTGCACAGAACAATGAGCCAAATTCATGTGGCGGCAGAACAAGCCCTTAATGGAGCTGCACAAATTTCCACGGCAGCCATGGGCTTGGCAAGCGGCTCTCAAGACCAAGCAAGCTCTGTTGATGAATTGGTTGCGGCAATTGGCATGGTTAATGCCCAAACCCAGCAAAACGCGGAAAATGCGGAAAATGCTAACAATTTGTCGGAAGCCTCTAGTATGTCAGCCATTAAGGGCAACCAATCCATGAAGGAAATGCTTGATGCCATGGAAAAAATTAAGGATTCTAGTGGGTCTATCTCAAAAATCGTTAAGACCATACAAGATATTGCTTTCCAAACCAACTTGCTTGCCCTTAACGCCAGCGTTGAAGCGGCAAGGGCTGGGGAACACGGAAAAGGTTTTGCCGTGGTGGCAGACGAGGTGCGGACTTTGGCGGGCAGAAGCCAGCAAGCCGCTACAGAAACCACCGCCCTTATCCAAGATTCTATTGACCGCGTAGAAGCAGGTGTGGTTATCGCTGGAGAAACTGCCGAATCTCTTGACAGCATTGTGCAGGGTGTTGGCAATGTAACCAGCATAATCAGCGAAATATCTACATCTTCTGGGGAGCAAGCGGAAGCCATATCCCAGATAAATGACGGCCTTGCTCAAATTCACAAGGTTGTGCAGGCAAACTCTGCCGCGTCTGAAGAAACCGCGGCGGCAAGCGAAGAGCTTAATTCTCAAGCGGAGTTTTTACAAGACTTGGTGTCGTATTTTAAGCTTAAATAATAGAAATAAAAAATCGGGCAATCAACATGCCCGATTTTTTATTGTAATATAGATGCTCCGATAATGCCTGCATCATTGCCTAGCTGTGCAATTACAAAGCGGGTTTTAAGGTCGTCGCCAAGGACTTTTATGCGGCTTTTCACAGCAGAGGCTAAATCGCCGCCTTGTCCGCTGACACCGCCGCCCAAAACCACCACCTCTGGCTGTAAAATATTAACAATATTTGCTAATCCAACACAAAGATAATTTAAATAGTTGTCAAGAACCGTTTTGGCAGCGGTATTGCCTGCTTTAGCTACTTCAAATATATTTTTGACCACTTCGGCATCCAAGCCGACTTTTGCGGCATCACGGACTAAAGCCGCGGCAGAAGCGTAAGCCTCCCAGCACCCTCTCCCGCCACAACCGCACAGCTCGCCATCCACCTGGATGACGTGATGACCAACCTCTCCCGCCCCAAAAAACGACCCCGAATATATCTTGCCATCAACGATGATGCCCCCGCCAATGCCTGTACCTAGGGTGATTGTGACAGAATTATTGCTGCCCACTGCCGCTCCAAACAAAGCCTCGGCAAGGGCGGCACAATTGGCATCATTTTCTACATAAACAGGCAGACCAAGGGCAGAGCCAACCGCTTGCGCCACAGGCACGTCAAAAAAGCCGATGTTGACAGCGCAGACAATTGTGCCAGTGTGGGGGTTGACCGTTCCTGGGCAACCTACACCCACCGATTTTACAGGATTTGGGCTGTCTGCAATCAAATCCCTGCACAAGCCCATTATGTCCTCAATTACCTTGTCCACGCCGCGGGTCGGCAGGGTTGGAGCGGATTTTTTTGTTATTAATTTGCCATCATCGCCAACAAGTCCAATGGCAATATTTGTTCCCCCCAAATCAACCCCTATACGCATTTAAAGCCTCCGTAACTTGCGTGATTTTGCCCGCGGAAATCACATCAACCAAATCCTCCCTAATGCGCAATGCCCCGCCGAAAGTTAGGCTGGGGTTGTGCAAATTGGAGGGTTCGTGACGCTGGGTCATGGCGGAAAAATGCAACTGGTTCACCCCTGTATATTCCACGATTTTCGCTACATTTGTGGGGCGGATGCCTGCCCCTGGTAAAATTTCAATGCGCCCCTTGGCTCTTTCCACCAATTCCTTTATCAATTCCAAGCCCTCAGGCACAGAGGGGGCTTGACCACTGGTTAAAATACGCTTAACACCGCAATTTATCAAGGTTTCCATTGCCGCGAAGGGGTCTGGGGTTAAATCGAAGGCTCTGTGGAAAACCGCGTCACCTTCGCCTGTTAACTTCACAAATTCTGCCGTTCGCCCCTCGTCCACTGTGCCATCTGCGTTTAAAAAGCCGAACACAATGCCTTCCGCCCCATGTTCCACAAAAAGCTTGGCATCTCGCACCATTGTTTCATATTCGGCATCATTGTAAAAAAAGCCCGCCTGCCTTGGGCGCACCATTGGCAAAATTTGAATACCTTCCACCTGTTTTGCCAACAAAAACGCCCCTAAAGATGGTGTCAACCCCCCTAAAAACAGCGCAGAATTAAGCTCTGCCCGATGGGCTCCCGCTTCTTTTGACGCCAACACATCTTCATATGACCCGCAGCAAATTTCTATTGTAATATTTTTGTTCATTATATGTCCTCCTTGTTAACTCCTCAACAAAATTAGCCATTGAAAATACATCCATAATATTATACAATAAAAGAACAGGAGGTGCAACATAAATGAGAGTTTTTGCGGCAGGGATTCATCAGGAGAGCAATTCTTTTAACCCGTTGAAGTCGGTGGCGGGGGATTTTTATATGACGCGTGGGCAGGAATTTCGCCAATTGGCGGGGGTTCGCGCCCTTTTGGATGCGGGATGTGAGGTGGTGGAGAGCCTTTGGGCGCGGGCCGTTCCTGGCGGCACACTTAAATTCCATGACTTTTTGGAGATTGTGGATGAGATGTTAAAGCCGCTGGAAGAGGACATGGAAGGCTTTGATGGCGTGTTTTTGCCCATGCATGGCGCGCTGGATGTGGAATTTATTGGCGATGCAGAATCTTTCATTGTTTCTCGTGTGCGTGAAATTGTGGGGCAAAACGTGCCAATTGCTGTGCCTTTGGACATGCACGCAAATGTTACATACAGTTTAGTTAACCTGTGTAATATTGTTTATGGTTATCGCACCGCCCCCCATACAGATGTTTGGGAAACCCACATACGAACGGCAGAAATGCTGGTTAAAGCCATGGAGCAGAAGGTTTTGCCCGCCACTAAAATAATTCGTATACCTTTAATAATGCCAGGGGAAAATTTTATGACGGTCAGCGGCATGGGCAAAGAAGTTATAAGTTTTTTGCCGAAAATTGAGGAGGGTGCGGGGGTTTGGTGCGCCAGCTATTTTGTTGGCATGGCGTGGGTGGACACTTATAACAACGGTGCGTCAATTATCCTGTCGGGGGTAGGGAATTTTGAGATGAAGGGCGCAGAAGAATTAGCCCAATTTGTCTGGGATAACCGCACAAAGTTTGAGTTTCAGGGCAATGCGTTAGAGCCTGCTGATGCCGTAGAGTTCGTGAAAAAACACGCCAGCGACAGACCTGTGATTATTTCAGATTCTGCTGACAATGTGACGGCAGGGGCGGCAGGGGATAACGCGCTGATGCTAAATCTTTTTCTTGAAGATAATATTAGAAACGCCCTTTTTGCGGCTATTATCGACCCTGTTGCTGTGGGCAAAATCTCCCAAAAGCATGTGGGTGATGTGGTGGACATTGAAATCGGCAGTTGTTTTGACGGCAATGCGGAAAAGGCGTTGTTGGAAGGGGCGGCTGTCAAGAAAATCACCTCTGCCGAAACGCATAATTCCTGCGTTTTAAGCTACAAAGGCATTGACATTTTGTTGTTTGATAAGCGCAAGCCTGTATTTGACCTGGAAACCCTTGAATTACACGGTTTATCCCTTGACGATTATGATATTTTAGTGGTTAAACAGGGTTATCTGTCGCCAGAATTGTTGGCGGTGGCGAAACATTCTGCCATGGCATTAACCCCAGGCAATTGCAATCAGAAATTGGAGCGGTTGAACTACAAAAAACTGGTGCGACCTGTGTATCCCCTAGATGCGGACATTGAATGGAGGGCAAAATGAAAATAATTTTTAATGCAGATGACTATGGCTACTCCAAGGGCGTAAATTTGGGGATTATTGAAGCTTTCCAAAACGGGATTGTGCGGTCTGCCACCATGATGGCGAACACCCCAGGCTTTGACCATGGCGTTAGGCTTTTGGAAAGCTCGCCAGACCTTAAAATTGGCGTTCATCTGGTTTTGACCCACGGCAGAAGCCTTGGGGGGGTATACCAAACCATAACGGACGCAAAGGGCAATTTTCTAACCTTATCAGAGCTGACAAACAGGGCAAATACAGGGCAAATTGACCTAGCTGAAGTGGAGCAGGAATACACCCTTCAAATCCAGAGGATTTTAGGGGCAAGAATCCGCCCAACCCATTTTGACGGTCATCATCATACCCACCTTCTGCCTGGAATTTTGGATATTACCGCTAATTTCGCCCGCAAGCATGATGTGGCTTTGCGCGGTTGCAACCAGCAAATACCAAGGGGCATTAAAACCGTAGCCTTTAGCGATGATTTTTTTGGCGACAACTCAACTTTGGAGCATTTGGAGCTTATGCTGTCCAAATGCTCCGCGGATACGGAATTTTTCTGCCATCCAGCATATGTAGATAGCTATTTGTACAAAAAAAGCTCCTATAGCTTAGGGAGAATGGGAGAACTTGAAACCCTCACAAATCCCAAAGCTAAGGAGATTATTGATAAATTTGGAATGACGCTGGCAACCTTTGCAGACTTATAATCCAAAGAAATTTATTAGCATTTCTGAAGCTTCTGCCCTTGTTAAGGGTGCAGTAGTTCCTTGAGGTAAAACGCCCCCGTTGGCGACATTACCTGCAATGGTTAGATATTGGGCAAGAATTTCCGCGACTTCCTCTGGGGTGATGGGTGTATAAGCGTTAAAGTTGGTGTTATCAAGCAACCCTAGCCCAACAGCCCAATCCACGGCACTACCATACCACGAACCCGCAGAATCGCTAGACCTAACGCTAAAAACAGAGCCGCCCATGGCGTGGTGGGCATTCATCAAAGCGTAGATGAAAGTTGATTGGTTTATGGCTTGGTTCGGGGCGAAATAATTATAAGCAGGAGAAGGCATTATGCCTCTAACAGCCAAAAAAGCCACAGGACAGGGGTTTTGAGCTTCTGACAGCACCATTGACCTTTGTGTATTCGCTGAAGGTCGTGGCACTCTATCTGTATGGGGCGGTTGCGCCTGGACGCGCACTTGCGCGGCATTGCGGGGTTCGGTGGGCAAGGAAGCCGCATTATTGCCATAAGATGCGTTATTGTTATCATTAGTGTGATTATCATTAGAAGGTGGAGAAGGGACTTCTGGCGGCATTTGCGGCGGGGTTGTCGTTGTCGGGGGCGAAGGCTGTGCAGAACCGCCCAAAGCCCGCCAAACCGACATAATAGAACCCATCATATGACCAGGCTCTGACCCTGGCGACAATGTAAAAACACTTCCAATAATAGGAATTTCGCTGTGCCAACCTATGAACTCATAGCCTTCTCTTGGGTCTGGGTTGGGAAGGGTTAATTGTGTGTTTGCGGGAAACGTATGCTCCACCCCGTCAACCAAAACCCTGTAAAGCACCTCAAAATTCGCCCTTGCCGTTATATTGTGAGGGGGCATTTCCATCTGCAAGGACGTAATGCCAGAAAAACGAGGTTGTGGCTCACCATGCCAACCTAAAAACCTAAGAAAGGGCATGTCCTCCATTGTTATCCGAACCACTTCCCCAGCAGGCGCATAAACAAAAGGTATGTTTTGGTTGTCATGCTCCACTTGCCAGCCAAATGTAGCAAATTCAAGGGCTGGGCGGGCGTATTTTACAAATTGACCATCTGCATAAACTGCCGTGTAAATGCGGTGCATGTCTTGTACCGCAAATGCCACAGCACAAACGGCAACCATTGTTACTAAAAATTTATTCATCATAAATCCCCCTTTGTCGAATATTGTATACTTTTGCCGCTCGATTGTCAAGAGTTTTTTATGTATTTAAACCCCGCAAACCCAACCATTTACACAAAATAAAATTTTTTTGAAAATTTTGCAAAAAAGTCTTGACATTATAGAAATAAAGTGTATAATAGTAAAAGTGGGGTTAAGCAAGGGCAATAAAAACATCTGCACGAGTGGCTCAGTGGTAGAGCATCGCCTTGCCAAGGCGAGGGTCGCCGGTTCAAATCCGGTCTCGTGCTTATATGAAATCCATCCGTTAAGGGTGGATTTTTCTTTACTAATTTCAATACGGGAGCAACAAATGATAAATCCAAGATTTTGTTTTATGATTGTTAATATAGCGGGCTTTCTGTTGCTGTTTGCCCATTGGGCATTTACAGGCGGCGGTGTGCTAGGCGTTTTTTTGCTCATGTTCTTATCTGTGATGACCCTGGCGAGGTGGCGTTTTCCAAAATTTAGCCACGCGGTTTGGGTGGATGCGGTGGCGTGTATTGCCGCGGCGATTTTAGGCGAACACAGCTTGTACCCGCTGGCGTTGCCCCTATTCGCGGCGGCGTATTATCGTCATTATTTGGTTTTGATGACATTTGCTTTTGTAGCGGCAGATTTTTACCCAACAGCGGCTATTTTGCTTGGTTTATCTGCTTTGAGCGGTGTTTTTCTGGGGCTTTGGGAATGGGGAGTTTCTAAAGAGCGCGAAAAAAGGGATGACACCACAGGGCGGTTTTACGAATTGCAATCCCTGCAAGACGAGCTAACCTCTGCCATGTCAAAGGTGGAGCAAATGACCGCCGTAGCAGAGCGAACGCGAATTTCCCGTGATATACATGACAATGCTGGGCATGATTTTGTGTCAGCATATATAACATTTCAAACGGCAAGGGGCTTGCTTGATGAAGCCGACCCCGATGTGTTGGAGTTGTACGATGCCGCAATGGAGCGGCTAGATGCAGGGGCGAAAAAAATCCGTGATGCGGTTCACAATTTATCTGGGGTAACTGCCCTTGGGGTTGAAACTTTGCAGGAGATGTGCGGCAACTTCCCAACGGTTTACAACATTGAATTTAAAGCATTTGGCGACACAAGCAAAGTTCCCATGTACGCTTGGAATGTGCTGGAAGCCTGTTTAAGTGAAAGCTTGACAAATGTAACCCGCCACTCTACAGCCCGCAAAGTGGTTGTGGATTTGGATGTAACGTCAACTTTGGTTCGTCTTGCCATTAAAAATGACGGCGCGTCTAGTAAAACAACACCTGTTGGTAGTGGTCTGCGAAACTTAAAGCGACGGGTTGCGTCTATTGGGGGCAATGTGTCCGCGTCTGCTATTGGAACGGAATTTCGAGTGGTTTGTGTAATACCTATGAAGGAGGTTGGAGATGAAACTATTATTGGTGGATGATGATGCGTTGATACGCAAAAGCCTGGCGATAAGCCTGGGAAAGGAAACGGATATACGTGTGGTAGGGCAAGCCTCAGACGGGGCAGAGGCGGTTAAGTTGTGTGATAGCTTAATACCCGACATTTGTTTAATGGACATTAGGATGCCTGGAATGGATGGCATTGCCGCCACCCGCCTAATAAAACAACGGCACCCTGAAATTCGCATTATGATGCTGACCACATTTGATGACAAGCCGAATATTCAGCAAGCTTTGGCGGCAGGTGCAGATGGCTATTTAATAAAAACCGATAAAATAGCCCAAATCGCGCCTAAGTTGCGGCTGATGATGGCAGGGGCTGGCGTTATGGACGCTAATGCCCTAAAAAAGCTGACCCAAACAGAAAACCCTGCCCTGGCAAGCCTTACCCCAAGAGAGCGCGACATTGCCCGCCTTGTTGCCCAGGGCATGTCCAACAAAGAGATTGCAGAGCAGTTGTTTTTAGGGGAAGCCACCATACGCAACAACATCAGCAATATAATGAGCAAGTTGGAGGTGGAAAACCGCACCCAACTGAGCATGGCATATTTCCAAAATTAACCTAAGATGACAATATAATACAAAACTGCAAAAACAAAACCAGGCAACAAATTTGCCACCCTAATACCAGCGTTAAGTGCCACATTAACACCGATTCCCAGTATCATAACACCGCCTACGGCGGATATTTGTGCTATTAACCCATCTGTTAAAAAAGGCTGGAGATGACCTGCAAAAAATTCAATAAACCCTTGATACAAAAAGACCGCAACGGCAGAGAATAGCACGCCAAAGCCCAAGGTTGAAGCCAGTGCCATTGCCGCCACCGCGTCAATAATAGACTTTGTGATGATGACAGAATGGTCGCCTAAAAGCCCGCTGTTGAGAGAGCCTACGACCGCCATTGCCCCAACACAGAACAGCAGTGTTGCCGCCACAAAACCCTGGGCAAAGGTGGATTTTTCATCTTTTTTGCCTAGCTTATCTTGTAGCCTAACCCCCAAACGATTAAGCAAGGCATCTATATTCACAAGCTCGCCCCCTATAGAGCCAAGAGCAAGGGCAACCACCATCAAAAGAATGTCGCCGCCAATAGCAGACGAAATGCCCACAATGCACACGCACAGCCCAAGCGCCTTCATTGCGGTTTGAGATATGCGCTCGTTTATGCGGCCTTTAAGTACCAACCCCAAGCTCCCGCCCCCTAAAATGGCGGCAGCGTTAATTGACGCGCCAATTACGCTCACTTTCATTCCCCCTATCATTGTTAACCATCTCATTATACAGCCTCCCCCTAAACTACGTCAAGTCAAATAATACAAAAAATGAACCAGGACGGACAATGTCCGCCCCAGCCCATGGTTGGAGTTAGTCTGAAACTATATATAACTAACTTAGTTAATTCTAATGCTTTGCAAGTTGCGCGGATTAAAGTTGGAGCCGCGGTGTTGCACAACGCCGAAAAATGGGCCGTTGTGAGGGCTTAGAACCTCGCCATCCTCGGCGACTGTGATAAAGATGTAGTCAAGGTCGGTTGCGATGTTCCAGCCTGCGGAAAAGGTGCTTTCCCAAGAGGTGGTGATGAAGTTGGTTGCGCCATCAAGGCTGATGCCCTGGGCTTCCAAAATTGCAGTTAGGCGAACTCCAGTGAAATAGCGGGTAGAGCCGCCGCCTGTTGGGATGTTGGTAACAAAATCTTCAAAACCAAGCTCCACAAGGTCATCCATGGTAATTGTCCATGTGTTGTCGCCACGAAGGATTACAAATTCGCCATCTTCAAGCCCTTCGACAGTTGCGGTCATATCTACGTCGCTAACCTCTGTCATTAGGCGGATTGTCACAACACCACGCACGCCGCGGGTTGCACGCTCGTCATGGGCGAAAAGGCTCATAATATTGCTGTTTGTACCTTCTTGCACCTCTAACGCCTCGCCATCCTCCTCAAAAGCCAGGAAAAAGTTGGTTTCGTCAAGCAACTCGTCAATGGTGAAAGGCTGGGTGAAGCCTGTTCCTCCAGAAATTACCACGCCTTCGGTGATGCCATCAAGATTAATGCCAAAATGCTCAATTACAGCGGTCATTGGCGTTGCCGTCCAGTTGCGGTCACGAGCCGTTACGGCTTCTGCGCCAAGCTCTTCTAAAAGCTCCACGTCAACGCCGTAGGTGCGCCCGTCAATTTCGATATACAGAGCAGAACTTACCTGCTCACCAACATGAATTTCCACAATTTCAAGCCCGCGCAAACGGCGTTGGTTGTTAGCGTCATTGGTTAAAACCGCAGTGAAATGGTTGTCTGTGGCTGGCTCGTGGCCTTCTTGGTATATAGCGATGTATAGATAGCCCATATCTTCAGCGGTTAAATCTCTATAGCTGTCATTATCGGCAATTATGCGTCCGCCAATTACCCCTTCAATGTTCAAGAATGTAGCAAGAGTGGTTGCAGGAAGGGCAAGGAAGTTCTGGTTGTTCCATTCAAGTGCCCTTGCGCCAATGTGATACAGGGTATTAGCGTCGAGAGTGTGTGTTTCGCCGTCAATAACCACAATATTTAGGGGGTGGTCGGTGAAACGGTCGTCATCAACACCGCCGCCTGCAGGAGAAGGCACACCTTCAACTGTGATTTCAGTTAGGTAACGGATAAAGCGTTGGGCAAAAACGTCATGGGCGAAAATTACCATGAAAGGACCACGGCCGCCAGTTTCCCAATGCCCTAGCAGCTCGCCATTTTCAGCGATTGCAACAAAGCCGTTGGTTGGGTCGAAGGCTTCCGCGGGGGTTGCCGCTGTTCCATGTCCATCACGTGCGCCAAACATAACTTGACCAGTTGCGTTAGACACATCAAAACCTAAAGATTCCATAATTGAGATGATTGGCACACCTGTAAAGTCCCTGCGTTCGCCGCGGATTGTGGCGTAAGTGTCAACAACGCCAATCTCCAAAAGGTCGTCCATGGTGACAACCATATGATGCCCGCCTGCGTTAATAACAAGCTCACCACCATCAATAGTGCCGAAAGTTGCAGGGGTTTCCCCAACATATATTGCGTTTTCTGCCCCATTCCAGTTAACTCCCATGCCAAGCCCAAGGGCTAGGGCGCGGACAGGCAGATAAATCACACCGTCAATCATAAATGGGGTTACGGTATTGCCAGATGCGTCTACAAGGTCAACTGAATTTCCATCAGCAAAGACATTCACGGCTGGCATGGGCTGAATATTACCTTCCGACTGGGGCAACACCTGGATTTCAGTTAACATTCTAGCCCAGCGACCAGGTACGCCATCCTCAGCAAAAACCACCATGAAAGGACCGCGCCCTCCTTCTTCACGGGCTGTAAAACGCTCACCTTCTTCACCAATTACAAGCCAGCCATTTTCCATAACGTCTTGATAGGTTGCAGTGGTAGCCATGCCGTTGGCGGCGATAAAGGCAAAACCGTAGACATCACCAAAGTTGTATATAGCAAGCACATCAGCCAATGGTACACCTGTAAAATTTCGAGTATTACCACGGTCAACTACTTCAAAATCTACATAATCCATGGCTTCAACTTCATCTAAGCCGATTGCATTGGCAACGCGACCATTTACAAGGGTTAGCACATTGGTTGCCGCCGCATCTGAACGCTCACCAAAATACAGGGTAAGTGTGCTTGGCTCCCAGTGAACTTCCCTGTGGTTAAAGCCAGTGCCAAGAGCGCGCACATACACAAAAACCGAGCCACCCACATTAAGGGGTGGGTTTCCACCAACAGTTGTGGGAACTTCGCCGCCCTCTACAAACAGGCGGATGTCCGCCTCTGTCACGCTAGGGTTGCCTAGCACAATCATTGGCACTGCCATAATAAATGCCAGAACCAAAGCTAAAAAACCACGTAATTTTTTAGTCATTCTTTTTTCCTCCTTTAGGATAATTGTATAATATCACTGGCGATTTCCGCCAGAACATCATCATGGTCAACCATTAACATGGTTTTGCCTTGCTCTCGCAAGGTTTTAAGGTGTTTCATTAATGTTTTGCGGCTTTCCCTGTCCATTTGGGATAAAGCCTCGTCAAGCAACAAAATTTGCGGGTCAAGGGCAAGGGTTGCCGCAAGAACTATGCGCTGTTTTTGCCCGCCAGACAATTCCTTGGGGCTGGCATAGCGAAAGTCGCTCATACCAACCAAATCAAGCATTTCTGTGATGCGTTCGCCAATTTGGGCAGGCGGCACACATAAATTTTCAAGACCAAAGGCGATTTCATCCTCCACACTGTCACAAAACAGCTGTGTTTCGGGGTTTTGGAACACAATGCCAATTTTACGGGAGCGGTCAGCTGTGTCCAAGTCCCCCACTCTCTCGCCAAAAAGCAGGGCTTCACCACTGACATTAGCAGTGATAATTTCAGGGATAAGCCCGCAAACCACATGCAACAATGTGGATTTGCCACAGCCCGAAGCCCCTTTTATGAGAACGGCAGACCCCGCCGTCACGGTAAGGGAGAAATCCGTCACCACAGGGTACTTGCCATAATCAACATTAATATTGCGCAGCTCTACCGCCGTCATTGGACTTCAATCTCCGTAATATAACGGGCGAAACGCTGGGCGAAAATGTCTTGTGCCATAACTAGCTGAAAAGGCGCAATAGCCCAGTAATCACCACGTTGGGAGAAATATTGCCCGTCCTGCCAGATGGCTATAAAGGCTTGTTCGCGGTCAAGGGCTTCTGCCATTGTGATGCCTGACGCAAAACCGTCATAACTGTGAAAAATCAGCGAAGAGCCGCTGTTGATGCCGAAGTGGGCAAGAATGTCGGCAATTGCTACGCCACGGTACACGCGAATGTCCTCACGGTCAGTCCCTGGGCGTATTATTACGGTAAATTCTGCGACTTCCATAGCGTGGAGCTGGCTCATGCCGAGAAAATTGCCATTAACGAAGAAGCCCAATTCTGCATCGTGGTAAACCGCAGGCTCTGGAGCGGGCTCGGTAACAACATTGGCGACCACTGGTTCATCCTCTGGCTCGCTGGCTTCATAGGGTTCTGGTTCGGTTGGTTCGTAAGGTTCGTAATCGTCAGGCTCGTCATCCACGGCAGGTTGTGCATCAGGCAGGGCTTCCTCTGCTGGATATTCCGTATCTTCATTTGACTGGACAATTTCCGTTGCTTCGGGTGGGCTGTTATCGGCCGTATTCTCTACCGAATTACCACAAGCTGCCAACCCAATAACCAACAATAATAAAACGCCAAACAACAAAATTTTTCTCATAATAATCACTCCAAAACAATTTCAATTATATACCTAGCCCACCTTTGGGGGAAAATATCATTAGGCAAAACCAACATAAAAGGCGCGCTTTCCCACGCTCCGCCACGGTCTGCAAGGCTTGCTCCGTCCTCACCAAACACAATTAGGGCATTACCTGGCTCGGCAGCTTCTGCCATGGTTGTGGAACTGCGAAAGCCATCAAAAGACACGAATTGAACAGAGCTGGCAGACATATAGTCAAGCCCTGTAAACCGCAGAATATCAAGCAAATATGTACCTGTGAATAAACCTTCTGCCCTGCGGTGACTGCTGTCAAACTCCACAAGCCCCATGTCTATCATATCATCAATGGACACAGGCACGCTGTTGCCGCCCATAATTATGCGAATTTCGCCTTCCACGTGATATGCCAACCGCTCCTCCATCTCCTGAAAGTTGAGGATGGCAAGCACCACAACCACAGGAATAAGCACTGCAAGGACGATGATTATAATTATTGCATTTTTTGATTTTTTTTGCTCCATGTTAACGCCCTCCAATCACAATATATGGCACGAAAAAGTCCTCATGGCTGACCCACAAATGGTCGCCTAAACGCCCTTCCGCCCCTAGATAGTGCTGTCCGTGGTCTGCAAGAATAATCGCTATGCCATCCCAAGCCTCTACCAAATCCCAAACAAGCTCGTCAACCAATGCCATGGCTTCGCTGACCTGGCGGCTATATGGTCCGTAAGTGTGGGAAATGTCGTCCACGCTGTTAAAATGGATAAACATTAGGTCGCTGTCATTTATCCGCGCCATTGCCGCATCAAACACGCCGCGGTCTGTGTCAAAAACATGCCCTAAATTGGGGATAAGCGCAGATAATACGCTGGTTTGCACAATGTTAACCCCGCCCTGCACACGTGTTGACGTGAAGCCCAGCTCATAAGCGGCTTCAAAAACATCAGGGGCGGACATTGTGCGTGTGGCACGGTCGTGGACACCATGAACATCAGGGGTTTGCCCTGTAAAAATGCTGGACATTGCCACAGGGGTAAAAGGCGGAAAAACTGTGTGAGCCATTTGCGCTGGCTGACTGCTTAAAAATGGCTGATGATGTGCGTGATAATGACGCATATGCCAACCCCAACCATCAAGGACAATAACCATAACCCGATTGCCCTCTTGCAGAAGCCTTAGCGCGTGGTCGTGAACATCGGTGACGGACAGGTCTGGCGGGTCAGCTATAACCCCAGCGATATTGACGAAAGTTGTGCCGTCTGCCAAAACCAGGTCAAAATTATCTCCGTCATCAACAAGTCTAGCACCAGCAAAATTTCCTGTGCGGTGAATTTCGCCAGAAGCCAAAATGACGGCAATTTCGTTTTCGATTTCAAAAGTATCCTCTAAGTACATTTCGCCTATGGTTGAGCCAGCACTTTCAACACCGATGAGAAGAGTGGAATCCTCACCCCAAACAATCCCTACCCATTCAGGGCTAGGAAAATCCCGATTTCCTATGTAGCTGTCATTATTAGCGTTGCCACAGGCTGCAAATGCAAGGGCAAACACTGCAACGGCTGCAAAAATCAGCTTTCGCATCACTTTATCACCTCCAACTTTTTAAGCTGCTTAGCCAGCGACCAAGTGAGAAGCCCACCAAGACCGCCAGACAATGCACCAAGGGTAAGCCCCAAAAGCATCGGAACTAAGGGAAGTTGCATTACCACACCGCTAACCAAGGCAACCCCTGTCAAGTTTGCCACCATAACAGCGAAAAAACAGCACAATTTACAGCAGCCATTATGCCGCATAATAAGCAAAAACAAAAATATGGCAACCCCTGGGGCTGTGTATGTAAGGATTGTGGCAATGCCGTGGTTGCCCGCCCAAGGCATGACAATTACCATAATAGCCTGTAAAGCCCCTACCAAAACAGCCGCAGACTTTTTCCCTGTCAGCGCGACAGCGAGAACCAAAAACATAAAATAAATGCCGCCTGCCACCGCGCCGCCAGGTATCATCAGCGGCCCTGTAACAAAGCGAACCAACAAGCCCACAATGCCGCCAACTGCCACACCAAGGGCAGAAAGCACCGTGATAACAACCAAATCAAGTATTGTGAACCCTGCAAGCAGGCTTCTTCTTGCTTTTGCCATAAAATCACCTCAATAAAAAATGCGCCGCCAAAAAGGGATGCGCAAAAATAACGGCTTTATCCCCTTTACAAACATGGAAGGCGCATCCGTTTCCAAACGCACCCGCGCCCTTAAACCATGGCACACCGCTTTAGGTTCTTCGGGTCGGAGAAAATTTTTATTTTTTTACCGTTTAGAATTATATCACATGTATAACATGCCGTCAAGCACAAAATTATCGAGAAATTACGGCATTAATCCTGTCAATAATAAGAAATAGGATAACATACAAAATTACAATAAAATATATTGCTTCAAAGTTAAAGCGGGACATTTCCAGGCGCAAAAGCAAGCCTAGCCCACCTCCGCCTAAAATCCCGATTACAGCAGATGACTTAATCATCATTTCAAAACGATAAGACAGGAGATTTACCAAATCTTTACCCATAAGGGGCAAAAACAGGAAAAAGAACATGCTAACGCTTTTAAAACGTCGGTTTTTGTAGGCGGTAAATGTCTTTTTGTAATTACCCACAACCCTATCTTTGATAAGCTTGGTTAAAATGCCGAAATTGTGCAGAGCCAGTGCCAACGCCCCTGTTACAATATTTGGGCGCATGATGAAGAGGAGCAAAACCATAAATACCACATCTGGCACAGAGCGGTTTATTACCGACACGGCATTGTTTACGGCTAGGTGAATTTTGCTGCCTTTGGTGAAGCCATGAAAATAGTGGAGCAACAGGGCAGTGAACAACACAACCAAAAACACCGTTGCCAAAACCCCTAAAACAACCGTGTCCACCGTGGCAGACCAAAAGCGGGATAGGTTATCAGCATTGAAAAAATCGCCGTTAAATGGGTTTATCACATTTACAACTGCCTCCCCTGAACGGACTATCCCCTGCCAATTGCGCATTTGAAAAAGCCCCAAAAACTCCCGAAAATGGGTTATTAAAAAAACGCCAGAAAGCACCACAGCACCAGGGATAAACCACTTTAAAAATTTGCCGATGCGGTATTGGATTTTCTCTAAAGCCCATGCGGTTAGCATGGAAAACAGCAGTATGAAAATGATAAGGCTGTATATGTAGGCGAAAAGGGCATTATAGTCAGCATCGGTCATGGTGTGGTGGATGTGCAAACCAATGCCAGGCAAGCCAATGTAACTCAGCACAACGGCAGAACGTATGGCACATTCATATCTATAGGAAACATAATTTAGATTGCTGTTAAAGGAGTTTGGAAATAGATTGTAAAAAAAGTTGCCGCGATATTTATATCCTCTGTTTTTGTACGCCAGAAAAGACGTGTCGCTCACAAGGTTCATATTGTCAGTGAAAACCTTGCTTTGGATGCCGCCGAAGGATATACCTATTGCCATAATGGCGATAAAGGGGTTAAGTCCGAAAATTAACACCAACAGGTACATAAAAACCACCTCATGGGTGGAACGGAAAACCACCGCTGTAGCAAGACCTAGCACTTTAGATTTGCGAAAGCGGGTGCTGAAATAGCTTAGCAAAAGCCCGATGGCAATGCCCGCGAAAAAACCTGCTATAGAGTAAATCAGCGTATTTTGGTATCCCGTTAGCATGTTGCCCAATGTGACAGCGTCAAAACGAGGGGTGAAAGCGGCAACAAAAATTCTTTGGAGGTTTTGGAGGGAGTTTGGGATAAACAAATCCGTCACCATAATTTGATATACAAACACCCCCACAAAAAGGGCGGCGACGGCGTATAAAACCCATTTGCCCAAGCTTATCCCTTTAATCATCAAAATACGCCCCCATATCCTCAACATTTATATTAGCAACTGCGTCATCAAGCACAATTTTGCCGCCCTTCATCACAATAATCCGTTGAAAAAAGCTGATTAAAGATAGGTTATGGATGGCACACATCACCGTGCAATCTGCTTTGTTGCTAAGTAGGGTTTCAATGGCGTTTCGGCTGTTTGCCACGTCAAGAGCAGAGGTTGGTTCGTCTAGCAAATAAACTGCCTTTTCTTCATACAAAGCGCGGGCGAGCAAAACCCTCTGCTGCTCGCCCCCGCTTAGATTTTTAACATATTGGTTTTTCTTTTCTGGTATGTTAAGACTCTCAAGAACCTCGTCCACCATTGGTTCGTGCTTACAAATTGAAGCTAGGTTGCGAAAAAACGACCTGCCGCCAAAACGACCCATTAAAATGTTGGTTTTAACTGTAAAATTCGGTATTAAATCTGACTTTTGCAAGGATAGGGAGATGTTTTGGATATTTCTGTTAATCTCTCCTTCGTATTCACGCAGCCCAAAAATACACTCTAACATTGTAGACTTGCCGCTGCCGCTTTTGCCTATCAGGCAAATCTTCTCTCCTGCGCCAATATGCAAATCGTCCACAGACAACGCCAATTGGTTGCCATAATTAACTTCAAGCCCTTTAATGCTAATCATTAAATCAACCCCAACATACGGGCAACTTCTTCAATGTCGTGATAATTGCCGTTATTTGTGGGTATGAAGCCCTCAGACACAAAAAACGGATGAAGAAGGGGGTTATTTGCGATGTCTACATTCATCAAAGCGTCTACAATTGCATCAAATGAACCATTGCCAAATGTTGCGTCAATGTTGGCTCTTGGCGACATGGAGAAGTTGTAATTATAAAACTCTGGCGTATAGCTGATGAATCTAATTCTATCGTAATCTATATTTCCCTCGTCTACATAACGATGCCAAATAATGTCATTTAGCGCACCGCCGTCAAATGTGCCGTTTTGCACAAGCTCAATCACCCTGCTGTGGCTTCCAGAATAACCCACATGCCCTGCAAAATCATCTTCAGGGGTTATGCCCCACTGCATCAGATAATACCTTGGCATCAAATGCCCAGATGTAGAGCTTTCAGAAGCAAAAGTGAAGCTATACCCTGCAAAGTCTGCCATTGTATGTATGTCTGTATGAGCCCCTGCTATGAAAACTGACGTAAAGCCTGTATCTTCATATCTTTGAGCAACAGCAACAGAATTTGGCAATTGCGCCCTGCCCTGCACCCCAGTTAACCCGCCGAACCAAGCCAGATGAATTTCCTCTCTGGCAAAGCCGCTAACCACTGCGGCATAGTCTGTAACACCACGATGCTGCACATTTAAGCCAGTGGCTTCTGATAAAACCGACGCAAGCTCGTCCATTGCCGCGTGAACCCTTGTAAGGTCTTGGTCTGGAATGGCACTAATAAAAAACACAGGGTCATCATCTGTGCCGCAAGCCGCAAAGGCAAGTAAAGCAAGCAATCCAACTAAATATAACAAAAACTTTTTCATAAAAACCTCCTAAAAATTTGTTTGTTTTTGCATTTGAATAATAACATAAACATCTGCCAATCTTCAAATACGAATTATTGATGACATCCGAGCTTTTCATCAAAATTTTTAATAATACAATTGCGGTTGCTTTTATCGGGATAATGTGGTACAGTAAATAAAATAAGGGGGTTTCGGCATGAACGATGATAATGCGTTAAACCAGCAATGTTCCCATTGGGAGCGTACCTATGCGGGCAATCAAGATAAATTCGGCACATCACCAAGCGAGCCTGCCATTAAGGCGGCGGAGCTTTTTAAGAGTAGAGGTGTCAAAAGTATATTGGAGTTAGGCGGCGGGCAAGGTCGTGACACTATATATTTTGCTCAAAATGGTTTTGATGTCCATGTGCTGGACTATTCCCATGCGGGCATTGCGTCCATACAGAAAAAAGCCCAATTAATGGGCTTATCTCATAAAATAACCGCAACCAGACATGACGCAAGAGAAAGGTTTCCTTTTGACGAGGAAAGTTTTGACGCTTGCTACTCCCACATGTTTTTTTGCATGGCGTTAACCATAAAACAGCTTGAAAATGTCAGCCAAGAGATTTTGCGGACATTAAAGCCTGGGGGCATCAACATTTTTACCACCAGAAACACTGACGATATACACTTTGGCACTGGGATTCACAGGGGTGAAGGCATGTATGAGGTCAACGGGTTTATTGTGCATTTTCTCAGCAAAGAGCAGGTGGAGCATCTTGCGAAGGGGTTCAAAATATTGGCTATAGACGAATTTGAGGAGGGAGATTTGCCCAGGAAGCTCTTTCGGGCAACTTCGGAAAAGGCTTAACCCCATTCGTTGTAAAGAGAAGCAATCAACTCTTCCAGCTGGTGCTTTTTTCTATACAAAACCTCCATTTCGTCGTAATTAGAAGCAGACAAATTCAAGGCTATTTCTTCGTCAAGGGCAACCATTTCAGCTTCTGCGTTATAAATTTGCGTTTCAATTGACAGCGAATTAACAGCCTTTTCCTTCGTTTTGATTGGGGGCTTCTTCTTTTTCTTTTTGGTTTGCTGATTTTCTGAAAGGTCTGCCCCCCGTAAAAAGTCATCAAAGCCGCCATCATATTCTGTAATTGTGCCGCCTTCCATGCTCCAAATTTTTGAGGCAAAGTGGTTTAAGAAAAAGCGGTCATGGGAAATAAATAGCATTGTGCCGCTAAAATCTGCCACAGCGTCTTCTATCCACTCTCTTGACTCTATGTCCAGGTGGTTTGTCGGCTCATCAAGAATCAAGAAATTTGCCTGATTTTGCATTAGCAGGCATAACTTCAAGCGGCTTTTTTCGCCTCCTGAAAGGCTTCCCACCCTCTTCGCCACATCGAGGGCTTTAAAACGAAAACGCGCAAGTATGCTGCGTAACTTTTCCTCGGGAGAAGGGTTAACACTTCGCAGAGCGTCAAGAACCGTCATGTTTTCGTTATCAAATATAACAATCTGCGACAGATAGGCAATTTTGATATTGCTGCTCACTTTAATTTCGCCTTCGTCGCAAGACTCTTCACCCATAATCATTTTTAGGAGGGTGGTTTTGCCGCAACCATTTGCACCAATTAAAGCGATGCGCTCGTTTCTGCCAATAACAAGGCTAACATCATCCATCAGCATATTAAGACCGTAGCTCTTGCTCACAGAATCAAGGGAAACCACCTCTTTTGCCGCATATCCGCCGCTGTTAAAATCTTCTGTCATTTTTCTTGATGTGGCTGGCTTATCCACCTTTTCCATTTGTTCAATACGCTTCTCCATTGCCAGAGCGCGCTTTGCCAAGCCCGAATTTGCAGGGTTTATGGCAGCCCATACCCTTTGCCGTTTGATTGCGGTTTCTAATTGCTCAATTTTCCGTTGTTGGTGCTTATATTGTTTTGCCAGGGTTTGGTAACGCCTTTCCTTTTCCTCCACATAGAAGGTGTAGTTGCCCGAATAAAAGTTGGCTTCTCCATTGTCAATCTCAATAATTCTGCTGACAACATTATCAAGAAAAACCCTGTCGTGGGATATTACAACAACGGTTCCTGGGAACTCCTTAATGAAGTTTTCGAGCCACGACAAGGAGGTCAGGTCCAGATGGTTTGTTGGCTCGTCAAGCAAAAGTATGTCGCAATCCCGCAGCAAAATACGGGCTAAATTAACCCTTGTTTTTTCCCCGCCACTAAGCAGACTAAAGGGGCTGTTCCGCATATCTTCGCTAATATTCATACCATTGCATATCTTTTCGACCTTTGTTTCAACTTCATATCCGCCAAGCCGCTCATATTCCTCCATTAGCTTACCATATCGCGTAAGCATGGATGGCGTGTCATTGCCTTCGATTTTCTTCATGGCATCATAAACATTAAAAACCTCTTCAAATGAAGAGCGCAAAACATCCTCAACCGTATCCCCCTCGCCAAAAACGGGAATTTGAGAAAGAGTTTCCACCTTTTTGTCGGACGCTTTAGACACACTGCCGCTGTCATAATACTCATCTTCTGCAATAATTTTAAACAGGGTTGTTTTCCCCGAGCCATTTTTGCCCAACAGCCCTATCTTTTCGCCCCTGTAAATTTCTAGGGTAATTCCCCGAAGGACGTGGTTTGAGCCATAATATTTATTTAATTCATGTACTGAAATATCAATCATAATTAAAACTCCTTTTAGTTTGTATACAAAAAACCTGCACAGACTGTTTTATCTGCACAGGTGTACCAAACATTCAAAGAAAGCGATATTAAACCGCTTTTATAATGCACGGTGACAGGCATACAAAACAATCTCCTAAAAAAGGGCGCAAAAACCCCTTGGTTGAAACTGCAGTAAATCCACGCCTGCTCGCCGCATTATTTAAGAGCAAAAAATGTTTCATTCCTATCACCTCCTTAAAATTCAAATCGACTGCCAAATTTCATTTTAGCACAACTTTACCAAAAGGTCAAGACTTTTTTGGTGTTTTGGCAACAAGATAATATTTCCCTCTTTACATCTTGCGCGGTTTGTGTTATAATGTTTATTGTAACCTGTTGACCATTGACTATCGAAAAGGATTGATGGCATGAGAATTGAAAGAATCAGCGAAAATCAAATAAAGTTTACCTTGACACAAGATGACCTTTCCCATCGCAACATGCAGTTGCATGAGCTTTCTTACGGCTCTTTGAAGGCGCAGGAGCTTTTTAGGGAGATTATGCAAAGAGCCGCAGGAGAGTGTGATTTCCACACTTCTAGCGAAACACCCCTTATTATTGAGGCGATACCTGTATCCCGTGACGGCATTATGGTGATAGTTACAAAAGTGACAAACCAAGCGGAACTTGACCAGCGTTTTGGCTTTCCGCCGTTTCCTGTGTTTGGGGCGCGTAACAATCAGCAAAACCAAAATCAACACCAGCACAATCAGCATCCCCATTATGGGCAGCATCCCCATCAGCCAAACCAAGGGCAGTCTTTCCAGCCAAACTTTGGAAATCCCCAAAACAAACCCCCTGTACAACTGCATAAAAACGCCCAGTCCATTTTTGAATTTAAAGATTTGGACACGGTGGCGGACGCTTGCGCCCGCATTTCTGGGGTTTATATCGGTAACAACGCCCTTTACAAATATAGCGGCAAATATTATTTAACCATCGACAATGACAAAATTAATTTGCCCCATGCTCAAGAAAACGCACTTAAAGAGTATGGCGACAAATTCTCTAACTTGGAAATTTCCGCTTTGTTCCTTAAAGAGCATGGCGATGTTGTTGTCGAGAATAACGCCGTAGGCATCCTTGCTGAATTTTTGAGTAATTAAATATTAGGAGGACACAGAAATGAACGTGCTAAAAGATTTGCAACCAGCTGATGTTTTTGCGAATTTTGAGATGATTTGTAACATTCCCCATGGCTCTTGGGATGAGAAGGCATTGAGCGATGCCATTCTCGAATGGGCGCAGGGTTTGGGGCTTGAAACCCATCAAGACGAGTTACATAACTTAATCATCAAAAAGCCAGCAAGTGAAGGTTTTGAAAATTCGCCCCCTGTTATTTTGCAAGCCCACATTGACATGGTTTGCGAGAAAAACACCAATGTGGATTTTGATTTTGAAACCCAAGGCATTAATTTGCTAATTGAAGGCGACTTTATAACTGCCGACGGCACGACCCTAGGGGCAGATAACGGAATTGGTTCTGCCATGATGATGGCCGTTTTGGCAGATAAAACTTTAAAGCACCCGCCAATTGAAGCTGTGTTTACCACAGTGGAAGAGGCGGGCATGGACGGAGCTAAAGCTCTTGATGTCAACCTTTTAGAAGGTCGTCGGATGATTAATTTAGACAGCAGCGAAGATGGGATTTTTTGCGTGGGCTGCGCTGGCGGAAGTGGCGTAACCATTAAATTGCCCATAAAAGAAGCAAAGGCAAACCCAGGGGTCACCACCTCTGTAACTTTGTTTGTCAGCGGCTTAAAGGGCGGACATTCTGGTGCAGACATTGATTTGGAGCGGGGTAATTCCAACAAAATCCTGGGGCGCGTGCTGCACAGTCTAAACACCCCCTTTGAAATTGCAGAAATTGGCGGCGGAAGCAAAACAAACGCCATCCCTCGCGAAGCTTGGGCGAAGCTTGTTGTTGCCCAGTCTTGCATGGACTTGCTTTGGGTGGAGCTTGAGCATATAGAAGCCGCATATAAAGCAGAGCTTTCCACATCCGACCCTGATGTTTCCATTAAATTTATAAATGTAGAACAAATTGGGGAAGGGGCTACGGTTTTTGCCGAAGAAACCAAAGGGGCAATTATCGACCTGTTGCTTCTTATCCCTCATGGTCCTGCCCACTTTAGCATGGATTTGCCAGGTTTGGTTGAAACTTCCAACAACCTTGGTGTGGTTGCCGTGAAAGATGATAGCATTGTGATTTCCTGCGCTGTGCGCTCTTCTGTGGAATCCCGCAAAAATTCCCATTGCACCCGTATTAGTAGGCTTGGGCAACTTTTAGGGGCTGAAACATCGGTATCTGACGGCTATCCAGGTTGGGCGTACAATCCAAAATCTCCAATCCGTGATGCTTCCGTTAAGGTTTGGGCAGAAAAGTTTGGGGAAGAGCCTGTTGTCCGTGCCATTCACGCAGGGCTTGAATGTGGTATTTTTGACAGCCGCATCCCAAACCTTGATATGATTTCATTTGGGCCTGATATTTTCGACTTGCATACACCAGATGAACGTACGAGAATTTCTAGCGTCGCAAAAAACTATGAATTTTTGGTCAATCTTTTGGAAACCTTGAAATAGACCTGTTCTTGAAGCCTCATTTAGGCAAAAATCTGGCGAAAGCAGGTTTTAGAACAGTAGACCTGTTCCGAAACCTCATTCCGCCATCTTTTTGGTCTTTTTGCCGAAATGCCACAGCGTCAGAACCCTCACATACCTAGGGGTATGTGAGGAACCTGCCCCCTTGCATTTCAACAAAAATCCTCAAAAATCTGACGAAAGCAGGTTTCGGAACAGGTCTAGTCTATAAAGTGGGTCAACTCAAGGAGGAATACGTCATGGAAAGAGAAAGAATGTACTTAGAGATTATCAATGTGCTGAAAGATGGGGTATATTTTGTCGACACTGAAAGACGCATAACTTTCTGGAATAAAGCTGCCGAGAAAATTTCTGGATATGCTGCCCATGAAATTGTTGGTTTGCGCTGCCAGGAGAGCAAGCTAAGCCACATTAACGCAGAAGGTTGCCTGCTTTGTGAGATTGGTTGCCCTCTATACGCCACAATAATCGACGGCACCCAAAGAAGCGGTAACGTGTTTTTGCGCCATAAAAACGGTCATCGTGTTCCTGTTCGCGTAAATATGTTTCCTATAACGGAAAACGGTGAAATTGTCGGTGGTGTAGAGGTTTTCTCTCAAAGCTCCCCTGTGGTATATGACAACGAGCTTATCGACAGCCTACAAAACCAGGCAACAATTGATACATTGACAGGGCTTCCCAACAGAAGAAGCCTGGAAACCTTCCTGGAATACAAGTTCAGCGAAGTTTCTAGTTTTGACAAAACCTTCTGTGTTCTGTTTATCGACATAGATGATTTTGGAAATTTTAACAAAACATATGGCCACGAAATTGGTGACGCGGTTCTGAAAAGCATGTCCTCCAGCATCATGCACACCATACGTAATACAGATATTTTTGGTCGTTGGGGCGGCGAAGAATTTGCTGGGGTTTTTGAAATCAAACAAGAATATGAAGCGTCTATTGTTGCAGAAAAAATACGAGTGCTTATCTCTAAATCTGAAGTTGAAATAAGCCCTACAGAAAGCGTGACAATTTCCGCTTCTGTTGGTGCTACAATCATCAGAAAAGATGACACTTTGGTAACTGTTATGAAGCGCGCTGATGAACTTATGCGCAAAGCCAAGGAAGGCGGCAAAAACCGCGTTTCTTTCTCCGCTTAATAATTAGACCTCCACGGAAATTGCATTCCGCCATCTTTTTGGTCAATTTCCGATTTTGACTGCAGGTTCAGAACCTGCACGAACCTATGGGTTCGCACAGAACCTGCCCCTTTGCAAAATCAAAAATTGCCTCAAAAATCTGACGAAAGCCAATTCCCGCGGAGGTCTACTATATAAAAACAGCGACCTGCACATGGTCGCTGTTTTAGAAACCTAAGATTAAAGGATGAGTTTGATGCAGATAATTAACAAGCTAGAAATCGCCACCCGCCAAGAGCTTCGTAATTGGCTGATAGAAAACCACGATAAGCTCGCCCAAGCGTGGGTTCCCGTGCTGTCCAAAGACCCAGACGAGCTTTCATATCTTGCAATTGTTGAGGAATGTCTATGTTTTGGCTGGATAGATTCAACCAAGAAACGCCTTGGTCGCTCCCCCGATGGTGAACTGCTTGACCATGCAACTGGCACAAATGATGTGATGTACCAACGAATCTCCCCAAGGCGTAAATCTGGTAATTGGACGGAGCTTAATAAAGAACGTGTTCGCCGTTTGGCTCGGCTTGGCTTAATGCACCCCCAGGGCGAAAAAATATTGCCAGATATGGACGAGAATAACTTCGCTATACGGCAAGATGTGATGGATGCCATAAAAGCAGACCTGACCACATACGAGAATTTCACAAAACTGCCAGCTCTGTACATTCGCATCCGAATTGACAACATCCAAAGCCATCCTCAAGGTGATGACACCTATAACCGCAGGCTTGAAAAGTTTTTGATAAATACCAAAGAAAACAAACTCTATGGCGATTGGAATGATGGTGGCAGATTGCTGTAAGTGAGTTTCTTTCTCCATTTAATAACCATATAAAAACAGCGACCTGCCCATGGTCGCTGTTTTGTTTTTATGCGGTTTCTTCATCGAATTTTGGAATAAACCTTCTTTCATTAAGCTTATACCACGTCAGCATCCAAACGCTGCGAACCACCAAGGAGATGGACACACCAACCCAAATGCCAAAAAGCCCCGAATCTGTAAATGTTACCATTAAAAACACAATTACAACGCGCAGGGCATTGCCAGACGAGCTGACGATTGTAGGCTTGTATGTATGCCCCATTCCCATGAAAGAGCCAAAAGCAACCTCTTCTGCGCAGAAGAATACTTGGGTGAAGGCAAAAACCCGCAGATATTCCACGCCCATTTGTATTTCGTAAGGGCAGTCCAAAAAGATGCCCACCAACTGAGGCGCAAAAGCGAACAAAACCACACCAATAAAAACCCCGTAACCAGACATGACCGCAAGGGATAGGCGGTAGGTTCGCCGCATCCTCCCGAACTTTTTCGCGCCAAAGTTTTGCCCCATAAAGCCCGTTAAAGCAGAGCCAAAGCCGCCTGCCATCATCCATGCCAAGCTTTCCACCTGACTGCCAACCCGCTGAGCGGCAAGAGCCCCTGTTCCAAATTCTGCCACAAAACGGGTCACAAGCATGGACATAAACGCCATAAATGCCGTTTCTATGCCAATTGGCACGCCCCATTTGAAAATTTGCCTAACAAATACAGCTTCAGGTTTCGCCAAAGGTCGATATACAGGGAATGGCCGCCCTTTGTATTTGCTCATTGCCCAAACCTTGGCGGCAAAGTTGATAACGCTGGCGATTACCGTGGCATAGCCCGCCCCTGCAATCCCCATATCTAGCACAAAAATAAAAATCGGGGTGATTGAGATGTTTATTGCCAATGAGCCAGAATTAATGATAAAGGGAACTTTGGTATTGCCATAACCGATAAAAATTCCTGTGATTACGTGATGCCCGAACAAAAAGGGCATTGCAAATGCCGTTGCAGCCATATATTGCTGTGCCATGGTAATGACGGCAGGGTCCTCCATGCCAAAAAAGCCAATTAGCGGGCGTTGCATGGTGATGAGTATAACCATATAAACCATACCAAACAAAAGCCCGATGCCAAAGGCGTTTTGGGCATACTTTTTGGCGGTTGCAGGTTCGCCTTTCCCCATGTTTTGGGACACGCCAATTTGCGCCCCCATGCGCCCGATAAAAATAAACGCCATAGCAAGCCAAAAATACATGCCCGCTGTTCCCGCGGCGGCAACAGCACCGCCGCTGTCGCCTTCCATGCGGGATAACCAAAACATATCTGCCAAATTAAATGCCATTTGCATGAAGCTGGTCGCCATTAAGGGTGCTGCCATTTTCAACAGGCGTTTTAAAATTGGGCCTTGGGTTAAATCATATTCGTTGTTTTTGTTGTCGCTCAAAAAAGTTCCCCCAAATTCTATCTTATGTATAGCGTTCTAAAACGCGATAATGTAAACGGAAATTGCGATGGCTAGGATTAGAACATAAAAAGCAAAATAGCGCAACTTCGCTTTTTTAATTGCTGCCATCATAAATTTCACAGCAAAATATCCCGAAATCATAGAGGCTAGAAAGCCTGCGGTTAAGATGGCAAAGTTTATGTCCGCCATTGTTATGTTGTAATCCCTTACAATATCAACAGTTTCCACCAACAAAGCCCCTAAAATGGCAGGAATTGACATTAAAAAGACAAATTTTGCCGCGTCTACCCTGTTAATACCACGGGCGAGGGCGGCGGTGATGGTAGAGCCAGAGCGGGAAACGCCAGGAAAAATGGCAACCGCCTGAGCCGCACCAATACACAGAGCGTCAAAATAGGTAATGTCTTTGGTGGTTTTTGCGGTTTTCTTCATGCGGTCAGATATTAGCAGGATTGTACCCGTCACAACAAAACCCGCCGCAAGGGCAGGCAAACTGGCAAAAGCACTGCCTACCAAATCCCTAAACAACAGCCCCGTAAGGGCGATTGGCAAGCTGGCAACCAAAAGTAGATAGGTCATTTTTTGAAATGGCTTGCGTATTAACGCCCAAACATCTTCCCAAAAAACCACAACCACGGGGATTAGCGTGCCAATGTGGACAATTAGCGTAAATAACATGTCGTTGCCAATATCAAAAACATATCCACCGAGAGCCAAATGCCCGCTGGAAGATACAGGTAAAAACTCCGTCAAGCCCTGTATTATTCCCAGAATTATCGCCTGCAACAGCGTCATCTCGTATTCCATTTTTACCTCCAGAATATATTTATGGCGGGGCGGTCATGCCCCACCATAAATATATGTCGTCATATAGATATTATGATATTGCTGCTTCCAGTGCGATTTTCATCATGTCTGTAAAAGATTCTTGCCGTTCTTCTGGGGTTGTGGCTTCTTCCGTGAAAACCATGTCAGAAATTGTAAGAACCGCCATGGCTTTTTTGTTTAGGCGGGCAGCAGTTGCATAAAGCCCTGCCGCTTCCATCTCCACCGCGAGAACACCCATTTTTTGCCAATCCTTCATGGTGTTGGGGTCGTCGCCATAAAAAACATCGCTAGTTAGCACATTGCCAACACGAACAGCTTTCCCAGCAGATTTTGCGGCATTTACAGCCGATGTAACAAGGTCAAAATCAGCAATTGGCGCGAAAGTGCCTTTAAGCCCAAATTGACTTATAAAATTAGAATCCGTACAAGCCCCCTGGGCTATAACAATGTCCCTTAGGGCTATGCCCTCGGCTATACCCCCTGCCGTTCCCACGCGAATGATGGTTTCCACCTCGAAAAACTTGTAAAGTTCATAGGCATATATGCCCATAGAGGGTATACCCATGCCAGAACCCATAACCGACAGCTGCTGACCTTTATATTTTCCTGTAAAACCAAGCATCCCACGGACACCATTAAACTGCCTAGCATCTTCCAAGAAGTTTGTTGCAATAAATTTCGCCCTTAACGGGTCCCCTGGCATTAGCACTGTTTTGGCGATTTCGCCCGCTCTGGTTTCGATATGTGGTGTCATAATTATACCCCTCCTAAAATATTCTCTTTGCAGGCACTTGTGGGATACCACTCACAACCCCCGCATATGTCATTCATTATAGCAGGTGTCATCTCACTGTTAATCCTGCTAACAATATGGTTATATACGTAGCTTTTCTCACTAATCCCAAAATAATCCACAATTTTTCTATCCATACTTTTCACTTTCTCATTTGTTTCGCACAAATCCTCACCCATCATCAGCGGGCATTTTGCGCAGATGTCGTCTGTTGAAAATACAATCTCCACAGCAACTTCCTTGTTCCCGCGCAATCGACCCGTAATTGCATCCATATTTTCCACAAAACCGTCGCTGTACCCCTTGCCTTCATAACCTTGGGTACACAGCAAATGATGCGGGCGCAACCTCACAAAATCACCCCATTTTCCGATAATCTTTTTTAAAGGTGGTTAAAATTTTATGCAAAACATCCTGGTATTCCTTGGTGCGACCTTGGGCTTTGCGAATCCTGGCTTGCTCCAATAAAACCTTTGGCGAATCTGGCGACATGGCAATGGCGCGGGAAATTGCCCAATGCGCCTTTGTTAAATCATAATCTTGCCTATGATAGCTTGCCAAAATCGTCCACAAATCTGCCTGCGCCCTCTCTTTTAGCACAGCCCGCTCTAAGGACTTGATAGCCTGGGGCAAATTGCCTGCCCTCGCATGATAATCTGCCCTTTTTTTCAAAAATTCCAAATCTTGGTGCGCCTCTTCAATTTGCTCCAGATTATCCAGAGCCTTGTCAAACTGGCGCACTCTCATATGGCAGTCGCTGATGCGATAGATGTAGGCAGGGTCATAATTTTGGGCAAGAGCCGCCTGATATGCCTTCATAGCCCCGAAAAAATTGCGCTGGTGAAACTGAATTTCCCCTTGAAAATACAATAGTTCTGGGTGGCTGCGGTCGGCAGCTGTTAAAATAAGTTCATTTGCATTATCAAAATTTTTCGCCAAAATATTGGCTTCGATAAGGTTAAGGCGAAGCTTTTGAGAGTTTGGCTCAAGCTCTAAGGCATCACTAAAATAATTAGCTGCAAGCTCTGGGTTGCCTGCGTACAGGAGTGCCATGCCAGTATTATTTAGCAAAGGAACATTGGTATTGTGCTTTAACGCCTTGATATAAAAGCTGTAAGCGCGCTCCCCATCCCTGGCTGACAGCCAAAAATCCCCCTGTTCTTTATACTTCTCCCAAAGGTGACGCTTCTCCCACGCGTTAAGCTCTTTTTGCAGGCTGGTTAGGCTTTCGCGGGGCAAATAATCCACCACGGAAAGAAAGGAAAGGTAAGCCATGGAAAAGTTTTCCACCCCAACCAAATCCCGCATTTTGCTGGCAATGTGGTGCAACCCAAGCCCTTCTACCCACTGTATAAAAGGGGTCGCCAAAAAATCATCCATAGACTGCCGCCAATGATGCAAGCAATGGTACAAAGCCTCCTCAAAAGAGTATACCTTAATACCAGTCATGTTAAATTCATAGGGATTGCGGTTTTCTTCCTGAGAAGCGCACAGATATAAATTAGCCATAAAACAATTATACCACAAGCACCCAGCCAAAGGCAACAATAAAAAACGCCCTTTTGGGCGATTTTTATTATGGCTACGAGCAGTCAAAGTCTATATTTCATAATGGTGATGCTCATAAAGGTCGGTGGACATATACTTGAGTCCGCAGTCATTAATAACGATTCCGAAGTTTTTGCCAGCGTCTGCCCCTTGCAGCTGTTTAATGGCGGCGGCAACATTTGCTCCTGATGAAAAGCCCGCAAAAATGCCCTCTTTTTTGGCAAGCATACGGGTCATTTCCCCTGCTTCTTTGTCGGTTATGGTAATCGAGCCGTCAATTAGAGATTTGTCAACATTTTCCACATGCTTTGCATATCCACCGCCCTGTATGCGATGGCACGCACCAGGCACTACCATGCCGCCATAATATGCACAATTTTCAGGCTCTACAGCATAGCAGAGGATTTGTGAATCGAATTCCTTTAAAACGCGGCTGTACCCTGTGAAGGTGCCGCCAGTGCCGATAAAGTCTGCAAAGGCGTGGATTTGTCTGCCGCTTTGTTCCCACATTTCCATGGCGGCAGGCTTTTGCGCTAAAGTGTTGTCAAAATTATTAAACTGGTCAATAAAAAACGCTCCCGTTTCTTTGGTTAGGCGGATTGCCTCCTGCTCTACAAGCTCAATATCCTCTTGGGAAACCTTGCCAGGTGTGGAGCTTGGATGTTGGTCTACATAGGCGATTTCGCCGCCAAATGCCTCTATCATACGGGCGCGCTCTGGGCTGTTACCGCGGGAAAGCACACAAATTAGGCGGTATCCCTTGGCAGAACAAACCATGGCAACGCCTGTGCCTGTGTTTCCGCTGGTCATTTCCAATACTGGCTGACCAGGCTTCAGCAAGCCCCTGCGCTCGGCAAGCTCTATCATGCCGAGGGCAATGCGGTCCTTCTTAGAAAAACTGGGATTTAAATGCTCCAACTTTGCAAAAATATTGCCTTCAAAGCCAAAATGGCTCTTTATCATATCCAAACGCAACAAAGGTGTTTGCCCAATTGCCTGGGTTATGCTAGTGATATATCTAGCCATAAAATCTCCCCTAAAGAAAGTATATTTAACCCAATAATATCACAGCAAAGCACATGTGTCAAGGGTCATTTGGTGTAAAATGTCGGTTTATAAGCGAACAAGCTCCGCAATGCTGGCGGCGATATTGTCCAATATATCATAAAATTTATCACTTAGGTCGTAAAACTTTCCGTAAGGTTTGGTGATTGGGTCGTAAGCTTCGATGGATTCGCGGTCTTTCCGCGCCACCACATAAGTTACCACATTTTGGGAAGCCAGCATGTCGCAAATATCCTGTACAGACTTGCCAGAATAGGTTGGCACATGAGGGGGTGCGTCTGTAATCAAAATGAAGATGCTTTGTGTGTCTGGCTCACGACCGCTGGTTTGTAGCAGCTCTACCGCAGTTTCCAAGCTGTCCAAGGCAGATTCTGGAATATCCCCGCCATAGGTTCTAGGAATGTTTTTCACCTGCTTTTGAAACTTGGTAACGTCGTTGGTGAAGTTGTAGACGCTCATTTTCTCCTTTTCGTATAAATCTCCAAAGCCCACAAGCCCTAATTTGAAGCCCGCCCCCTTGCTTGCAAGAATTTGGGAAAACTCGATAGCGCGGTCTTTCACCCCGTTAATATATGTGTCCATGCTGCCTGTTGTGTCGATGCAGAAAACCACATTAACATTCCCTGCCGAGCCAGTTTCCCGCACTGTTGGCGGGGCAACAAACTTGGTTCTGTCAAATTCTGCCCTTTGTTCGTTTCCTGTTGCCACATCTTTTACATAAACCTCAAATAGGTTATTTTCGTCAATGGCATAGGTTATTTCGATTTGGGTTGCCCCTGCAAGCCCTGACAAAACCACGCTTCCCATGTACTTTTTGTCGTCCTCATACCCCGCTTCCCATTGGTAAACGTCCACGTTGACGGTAGGCGCGCCTGTTGCCGCAAAATTGGCATCAGAAATTTTGGCAGGTATTGCCGTACCCATTGGGATTATAGGAATTAGCCCCTTCTCCTTAGTGGCTACGTTTATAACCGCTTCCGTGCCAAAAACCTGGCGGGTTATTTGCCCAACTTTCACATTGCTTGTAGGCAGATGCATCAAATAATTGTAAATTGCCGCACCCATAGCAACAGACTTGGCAGGGTCGGTGGCGCGGTAAGGCTCTTTTAAGAAGCCCGCAACCATGCGGCGCACCATAGGGATAAGGGTAGAACCGCCCACTAAAATAACCTTAGAAATCTCATCAGCATGGCAATTTGCGCGCTTTAGGGCTTCCTCTATAATGTCGCGGCTGCGGTCGATATATTTGCGGATTAGTGCCTCAAATTCCTCACGGCTAATTTCTAAGGACAAATTTTGTGGCACGCCATCATGGATAACTAGCGGATTTATGCGGATTTGTGCCTTATTTGTACCAGAAAGTTTCTTTTTGATGCTCTCTGCTTCAAATTTTAGCTTTTGCAGCACCCGTTTGCGCTCTGCATTGTCCAATCCGTCTAAGTCAAGCCCATTTTGTTGCTTGAATTTTTCCTTCATCCAGCGGATTAGCTCACTGTCAAAGTCATCACCACCCAGGGACATATCCCCCACATTTGACAATTCTTGGAAAATTTCTTCACCATTTTCATCTTTGCCAACACGAAGGACGCAAGCGTCAAAAGTGCCGCCGCCCATGTCGTAAACAAGAAGGGTCTGGGCATATCCCTGGCGGAAGCCGTATTCAATTGCCGCCGCCAATGGCTCACTAAGCAAAAATACATTTTTAAAGCCTGCCAAAAGCCCTGCCTGACGGGTAGCAAAAATTTGCCTGTCGTTAAAATAGGCAGGATGGGTAATTACAACCTCATTAAAAATTTCGCCAGACTGCTCCTCGGCGGCAACCTTCAGCTTGCGCAAAATATCCCCAGAAATCTCCTCTGGAGTTTTTTCAATTTCCCCAATCAAAACCCGCTCATCACTGCCCATCATGCGCTTAACGCTCATCACCGTAGCTTCAGGGTAAATTATTGCCCCGCTTTTGGCTTCCGCCCCAACCACAGTGCCTTCATCCATATAACTAACCACCGAAGGCAAAATCTCGTCCGCCCCGTCAATCTTCACAACCTCAAGCACATCCCCGCTATCCTTATAAATAATAGCCACACTGTTGGTCGTCCCCAAATCAATCCCTAAATAAGCCATATTTTTTCCTCCTTAATTTTCGTTTATTAATTTATTCAACTTCTTGTCAAATGTTAAAACATTACGGAATTGCCCCGCAATATAGTCTGCAGTTGCTACATCAACTACCCTGCGTAGGGGCGGATATTATCCGCCCTGTTGGATAAATGTGATGTTAATATAAATACATTTATCGAGCAGAGGGCGGATAATATCCGCCCCTACGCGGGATGGTGATTTCTGTATCTTTCCCATACATCTTCTTGCCCAAAGGTTTTTGTGTCGGTTTAGTGGTACTCCTCCGCAAGAATGGCATAAACCGCCCCATCAATCCACTCCTTGTCAACTCTAGCCCAGAAGCTCTTCTTGTGCAGGGCTTCCCGTCTCATGCCGTTTCGCTCCATAATGCGATAGCTGCCATAATTATCGGCGGCGCAGGGTGCGGTTAGGCGGCGCAATTTCAAGTCTTTGAAGCTGTAGCGCATAAGCTCTGCGCACAATTCTGACCCTAGCCCTTGTTTGTGGTAATCCATGTGCAAAATCCAGCCAAGCTCGCCAGTGTCGCCAGAACCGTCGGGATAAACCCCGCAACTGCCGATAACTGCGCCAGTTTCCTTTAGCACAATGGCAAAATCTTGTCCGCTGCGCACGCCTGCAAGGTATTCCTTGGTTTGCTCTAGGGTGTTTGGTCCCCACGCCATATAACGGACATTTTCGGGGTTGCCGCCCCAAGAATAATAGGCATCCGCATCCGCCAATGTGGCAGGGCGCAAAATCAATCTATTTGTTTCTAGCTGTTCGCGGTAATTCATAGGCTTTCTCCTTTTATACCCATTTCCTGCCAAAACAGTGACAAGAAACGCAGGATTTTTGTTCGATTGCAAGGAACAAGGTTCCGTGCATACCCATAGGTATGTGCGGGTTCTTGTGACGCAGTCAATCGGGCAAAAAGACAAGTTTATTGTTGCTGTTTTGGTAGGGAATGGGTATAATACCCACCCTCTTCGATAATGGCAAGCACCGTCTGCAATGCATCCATGCCCTCTCGGTTGAAAATGTGGGGTTGGGTTGTGATTTCGTAGCCGTTGCGCCCTAGGCTGTCGATGGTGTACATGGCTTGGAAGCGGCCTGCAATGCCAGAATTTGGCAGAGCAAAAACGATAGGATTGCCGCCAATGCCTGCCCCGCCTGTGGGCTCGCCAACGATGGTTGCAAAGCCTGTTTGCTGAGTGACAATGGCTGCAAAGTCTGCCGCGGAAAAGTTTAAACCATCAATCAGCAGCCAAATTTTGCCGTCGAAACCTATAGCATAATCACTTGGTTCTATGTGGTCCCATATATGTGCATAGTAGGCAAGAAGGGGTGTATCGTCTGGATGCAGATGGGGGAAGCCCTCCAACAAATTATCGGTTACGGGGTCCATATTGTCAAATTGCCCGAAGCTTAGGGCGTGTTCGCCATCCATAAAGAAAATGTAAGAACCCCAGCTGACAGGCTCATTAATTAAATATTCCATGAACACCATGGGAAAATAACCAGAGCTACCGCCCCCATTGCCCCTAATGTCGATTATTAGGTGTTCATAATCCGCAATACTTTGCAGAAACGGCAGGATAATTTCTAAGTCAGGCCCGATATTGCCGTGGCTAAAAGAGCCAACACCAACACGGGCAATCTGACCTTCTGTAATGGTTTCTAGGGTTACGTTATCGTCAGTAATAAAATTTATAAACCCCTGGTCGTCTGCCACTAACCATTCTGGGGCAGGGCCATAAAATGCTATTGATGCAGGGTTGTTAAGCACCCTCTCCCACTGGGTATCTGGCATGGCATTCATATGCAGGTAGAAGAAATATCTATCAAGCAGGGATAAATGCCCAAAGTGGTGGAAGTGATTGAAAAAGTGCCTTTCAAGATTTACTTGAAAAGTTGATGCGTTCCAATGATGACCCATTTCATACGTGCGTTGGCGTATATTTTGTTTCAGTTCTGCCGCATCAATGCCCAAAGCCCGCTCTGCCGCGTTTAGATGAGGGAAATTGTTTTCTAAAATATAAAACAAATAGTCCAAATCTTCAAGGAAGGGATTAGCGGGTTGCTCTCCTTCAAATTCATATTCTTGATAATCTTGGTAATCTTGGTAATCTTGGTAATCCGCGTCGTAGTCACCGCCACAAGCCGTTAAAAGCAGGCTGGCAAACATCAAAATCAAGAAAAATTCGCGCTTCATGGGTTTTCTCCTCCAACTACTAAAATCGACATTAACACAAGTATTCCAATCATGCCAAATCCCCCCTTTTAAGCCATTGCCTTACTTCCCAACCACTCGCTTGGCAAAACGGGATGGGTCAAAGCTTTCGTTATATCCTGACGGCTCAAATTCCTCACCAAAGCCCATATCCTCCACTGCGCCTTTAACCAGCCCGCCTTCTTCCTCAACCAAAAGCGTGACTTTTAGGCGGGTTTTCCCGCTAGGACGCTGGGGCAGCCCAACAATGGCAACTTCGCCAATTAGCTTGCAATCATCAATTGTGTCATTTTTGTCCATTCGCTCCATAATCTTTAAATCTAGCCCTTGCATGTCCTCTGGCTGTGCGCCAGATAGTGTAAAAACATGGCTTTTCTTGGCTAAGGCGTAGGGCGTTCCCCGCCTAATCATTGGGAAAAAGGACTTTTTTGCCCCATTGTGGATTTCCAAGCCAATGTCATGGGGAACAGTAACTTCAAATTCTACGTCTACAGTTTCTGCTTCCATGTCCGCGCTGTTAAGCAAGCCCATTTTCATGGCGGCGTAATAGGTCGCCCCCAGGGAAATGTCCAGGGCAGGTCTTTCGGAGGTGTAGACCTTGCTTTCGTCATTAAAAATCTCGATAAACATATCGCGAATCCAGGGCATTTGGGAGCTTCCGCCTTCTAACAGCACACGGTCAATCTGGTCAGGGTAAATTGCCCCTGTGTAGGCTTCCCGCAGGCATTTTTGCACCAATTTGCGGGTTTTGTCTATAAATTCGCCGCAAAGCTCCTCGAACTGCTCCCTTGTTACCATTTCCACAAATGGCGGAATACAGAAGGTGAAAGGTATGCGGAAAGATTTTACCCCGCTTAGCCGCTCTTTGGCTTCGCGGGCGCGCAAAACAAGCTCCGCATGGTTTTCGGGAGCAATGTCAGAAGGTTTCATGGCTATTTTCTCTTCAATTAGCCGCAGGCACTTCGCCATGATAATTTCATCAATATTGTCACCGCCGTGTTGGGCTTCGCCCCCTTCAGAAATCACCTGCAAGCGAATTTTAGCTTCATTTTTCTCCACCACATGAAACAGAGTAATGTCCAAAGTGCCGCCGCCAAAGTCGAAAACCAAAATCTTCTCATCTTGTGCCAATTCCCTGCGGAAATTGTAGGCAAGTGCCGCCGCCTTAGGCTCTTCCATCAGGCATATCAGCTTATCCCCAAGCCCTGCAATCTCCACGGCGCGCATGGTGGCTTTTTTAGCAGAATCATCAAAATCATAAGGCACAGAAACCACAAGCCCTGCAATTTCCGCCTTGGGGTTCAGGCTCTGGCAATAATCCACAAGCTCCGTTAAAATTTTTGCAGAAATTTCTTCTGGCAACAGGGCTTCCCCTCCTAGCTCCACCCGCTCATCCGTTCCCATTTTCCGCTTTATACTGCGGATGGTGGTTTCAGGATAAATCTTAATGCTGCGCCAAGCTTCCTCCCCCACAACCCACTCGCCTTCGCCCTCATCTTCAGGGCGATACTGCACAACCGACGGCAAAGGTATCTTGCCAAAACCGTTGCTTGTGTCAATTGGCTCTGGACGCTTGCCATTCCCATCCCAAAAACTTATAACAGAATTTGTCGTCCCCAAATCAATCCCCAAAACATACCAATCCTCTGGCAAACTGCCCTTCGACGCTATCTCATCACGATATTTTTCCCAGTTCATGTTAATCCTCCTTCACGCAGCTTGGCACAGGAAGCCCCAACTGCGACAATGGTATATATTCAAAGTAAAAGTGACAGCCAACGCTTATTATATAATCTAAAACATCTTTATAACTTGAGTGCCTAAACCAATCGCTAAGCAAATACATATACTCCACTTCGATATTGGCGCGGAAGAATAGCTTTTGATATTGTTTTCTCTTAAAATCACAAGTTTGCAGTTTTTCATCCACAGACCCCGCAACTTGCTGAAATTTACACTCAATTATATAGAGGGTGTTTTTAATGACAACAAAAATGCAGTCATCTGGCAAAAGTTTTTTAGATATTATTTCTTTCCAGCCAATTCCTAATTCTTCCAAAAATTTATAAAGTCCATGTTTTTTGAATGTCCTAGCAACATATTCGCTGTTATAAAGCACTTTGTCGCCCTCTATGCTGTATCCAGGTTGTAACGACAGGTAAGTCACCAAATCCGTCTTGCCCTCAAAAGCTAATCCTGTTTTAGTGTTCGCGCCACCAACTCCACCTTTTACCATTCGTCAACCCCCTCAACTACTTATCAAAATTTCGTTTATCTTGCCGCGACCGCCTGATGATGAATTTATAGCCCGCCCCGCTAAAATTCTAGTTATATTATGGCGGGAATATAAAACATCAAAGAAATCATCGTTTTCGTTGGTGTTCCGCGGATCTGAATTACTAGCGAGAACATATGCCCCACGCCTGCTTATTTTATCAATAAACCCAGCCAATTCAATTTGAGCTTGGTCGCAAAAGCCATCTTGTGTATACGCTGTAAAACTGGAAGTTTCGGACAATGGGCGATATGGCGGATCAAAATAAACAAAAGTATTTTCGTCAATAAAGTTCTGTGACAAGCTGTAATCACCACAAACAATTTCAATGTCTTGTAAAACCTTTGATACGTTAACCAAATTAACTTCATCACAGATTAATGGGTTTTCATATTTTCCCTGGGGTACATTAAAGCCACCTTTAGCGTTAACACGATAAAGCCCGTTAAAGCAGGTGCGGTTAAGAAACACGAATAAAGAAGCTATCTCCACACCATAAATACCTTCATGTTTTAAAAAGTTAAACCTGTCACGTTTGTTATAATAAGTTTCTTTTCGCCCATCTTCACATTTTGGTAAATATTCCGCCTCATAGGCTCTAAGTGCGTCAATTAACAGTTCTGGATTATCCCGAATTGTGGTGTAAGTGCAGATAAGTTCTCGGTTAATGTCGCTGATATACACTTGGCGAAGGGGATAGTTGTTTAAAACATCAAACAAAACCGCGCCGCCACCCACAAACGGCTCAGCGTATTTGTTTATATTTAGACCCAGCCCAGCAGGATATTTAGGACGGATTTGGGCGAGCAACCGAGATTTACCCCCCGCCCATTTTATAAAAGGTTTTGCCATGTCTATATCGACCTTTCAAATGTATAGTTCTCAATATACCCCGTAGCGGGGAAAAATTCGCCGAAGCCCAGGTCTTTTAGGCGCAGGCTGAAGGTTTCGGCGGTTTTGGCTTCCACGTCAAGAGCCATGCGGGTTGTGCCTGGAGGGCGTTTGGGCAGCCCTTTCAGCTTTGCTGTGCCAAGCTTGCTTATTTTGCCTGCGTTATCACGTAGCAACAGCTCCACTTCGGCTTCTTCCCCTTGGGAGATAAGGTGGGTTGTTTTTGGTTTTTGCCACAGCCAGCTGCCCCGCTCCATTAGGGCGTGGAAATGGCTTTTGCCATCCCGCATGATGTTGATGCCCAGGTCGAAGAGCAATTTATGGCTGTCCTCTACGGTGATATTTGGTAAGTCTATAATTTTTAGGGTTTTGGCGGCGTAAAGGGTAGCACCTTGCGCCAAAATGCCTTTTGGGTTTTTATGGAAGGTTGTGCCGTGAAAAATTTCGCCTATTTTTCGCCTTGCCCAGGGCATTTCAAAGCCGCCACCTGTGCAAATAACGCTAATTTCTGCGGTTGCTCTGCCCCCTAACAGGTTATTTACAAATTCTGCAAGGCGTTTTTCCCAAGAGCGCGTCATATCGCCTATTTGCGCCTGGGTTACAGTTTTGGCAAAGGGCGGGTGAACAAAATTATAGTATAGCTTGGTATCCCGCCCGCTGTCTTGGTTTAACAGCATATCGCGATAGCTGTGGGCAAAGGTAAAAATCTGCTCCCGCTCTCTTTTTGTTAGTTTTTCGAGGTCAACGCCTTGCTCTTTGCAATAATAAATAGCCAACAAATTGTAAATGCTTTCGTCAATATTGGCGCAACCGATGGCCTCGTTCATGTCAGCCCCAAGGCAATTTATTTGCTCAAAATTATTATCAATTTCATACAGACCGCCCCGCAGACCCCTTGCGCCAAAGTCTAGCCACAAAAGCTTGCCGCCATTTTTGCCAATGCCTTTTGCGGCACAATAATTCAGAAGAGCCTGACGCTCCTCAATCAGCTCAATTAGGGAGTTTCCGTAGTTTGCTTTATTAAAAGCCCTGGTCAGCGCGTCTTTCGCCTCTGTTGTAATAAAGTCTGGCACAACAGCGCAAACCCCTGCCACCGTGGCTTTAGGGTTGATATTGCGGCAGTTGTCGATAAGCTCCCTGATGTAAATGCTGACTATATCCGCAACAGACTTGCCCCCTTCCCCAATGTCCAAATAGGCGGCTTCCCCAAGGCGGCTTACAAAATTTGTAAGTAGCGCGTCCGAACCATTGGCGTTAAGGATTGCGTATTCTCCAAAAATCCACTCTCGGCTTGCGGAAATATACTGCAAAACCGTTGGGGGGCAGGGCTTGCCATAGCCCCCCGAAATGTCCAAAACCTCTGGCGCGCCCCTAAGGGTATCAAAATAAGAAATGGCAGATGTGGCATCCCCCAAATCCACCCCAAGCACAAAAAAATCTTCGTCTATTTTATTTTTCGCAAAATGCTCCCGATACCTTTTCCAGTCCATGACACACCACCTAAGAAAATATACGTTTGTTTGCTAAAAAAGTCTGTTTTCAGTCTCTAAAAACTTCCACTTCATACTGGCTTGGGTCGGTTTTAGAAAAATAAACTATCGCATACAACCCGTCATCTTCAGCGTTTATGCTAATCATATAATATCCGCTGGTTGCAATGCGCTGTACACCTTCCCCAAATAAACATTGCACCCTGCCAGCTTTAAAAAATCCGCCACGCACACGCGCACTATGGCTGTATACAATATCTACCGCGTTAGCTTTATACCGCTCCCCGTCACGCTTTAGCCGATGCAGCCTGACCCTATGATAAATAAAAATAACAATGGGTACAATGCTCACAATCATAAAAACTAAAGACAAAAAACGGAATTCTGAGGGCAACACCACCAAAGACATCACCCAAAACCCTATAATATACAAAATTTCACACCTTGCTAAGCGACGCAAAATAACACCTCCACCTATATTGGACGAAAAATTTCAACTTCGTGATGCTGTGGTTTAGCTGGGTTAACATAGACTTTTGCTGACATTTTATCTTCTCTGTCGCTACTTCTGATGATTACCCGCTTAGCTTCAGCCATCTGCCTGCGCCCTTCGCCGTCAATATACTGCACCAAAACCTTACCAGCCCACCATTTGCCCGTGAGGAACTTTCCAAGGGGCGGCTCATCAATTTGAAAGACCATGGCATCGTGTTTAACCCCGATTTTCTTTAACCTTGACAGCTTTATTTTGTGTAGTGAAAACCTACCAATACAAAAAATCCCAATAACGAAATAAAAAATAATAAGCCAGGGTACATGCTCGCGCATTTCTCTCATCATAAGATAGATTAGCCCGATGCTAAGGGTTAAAACTGCCCATAACAAGTCGTTTTTAAACAAAGGTTTCACGTAACACCTCCTAATAAAATTTCCGAAAAACCTCTACCTCGTGTCGGCTGGACTTGGCGGGGTCGACATAAACTACTGCCCGCATTTCATTCTCTCTATCACTGCCTCGGATAACCAAACGCTTAACTTTAACTATATGCCGCAGACCAGAACCATCCACATACTGCACAGTAACTCCCCCGACCCACTGGTATCCAGAAAGAAATCTACCTAAAATGGGTCCGTCAACCTCAAAAATTTTGGCATCATAGCTTACACCGTTTTCTTTTAGCTTGCGAAGCCTTATTTTATGGTGAAAAAACAGGATGAGAAACACAGCTCCACAACCAAAAACGTCATAGGAAACCAAAGCAAATTTTCACGGACATCCCTTTGGAATATCAAAATAACAATACCCAAAAAGAAAAGCACTGAAAAATTAAATATGTCGTTTTTCATCAAAGGTTTCACATAACACCCCCTAACCAAACTTACGGAAAACCTCCACCTCAAAGGGCTGTTTTGGGTGGGTTTCGTCTACATACACAACGGCTGTCAAGTCGCTTGTTTTTCTAGCTCCCCCCAGCATGTGGTTGCGGCTGGTGACAACCTTCCAATCTCCGTTTTGGTTGGTGTATCCGCAGTCCATGCGATAGCCTGCCCGCACAAAACTGCCAATATCCGCTCTTATTTCCATTACCATGGCTTCATAAGTTTTGCCGACTTTTTTTAATTTTGAAATTTTCATAGAGCGAAACAGAAAAAGCCCTGTGTAAATAAGCCCTGCTCCCAGGGTTATCCCAGGCAACCAAAGGTCATCAAAACCCCACAATGTCAACAAAACCGCCGTGCCGACAAAAAAGCCCACAGCCGCTACAACTTCACTTCTTAATAATTTTTGCATAAAGCACCTCCATTTTAGATTATATCACAAGCGCGCCCTTGTGCGCAAGACTTGCAAGAAAAAAGAAGCACTGGTGTTCAAGTGCTTCTCAACATTCTAGCTATCACGTTGTTTTGTGCTGGACATCATAACAACGGCTATAACGCCAGGCCCCGCGTGAACGCCGATTACAGGGTCTAGCTGAAAGGTTTCCACGGTAAAAGCTGGGTGGGCGGCTCGGACGGCTTTTGCTACATATTCTGCATCTTCTGCCACATCCCCATGAACGACAAAAATTTTCCCGAACAGGTTCGCGTCAGCATATTGGGCAGCTTCGGCAACGGTATCCAATGCCTTTTTGCGCCCTTTTGCTTTACCCACAGGGCTTAGTTTGCCCTCGGGGTTAACCATCAGCGTGGGTTTAACATTAAGAGCCGTGCCCATAAGAGCCTTGGTTGCAGACAAACGCCCGCCGCGCTTTAAATGGAACAAATCGTCAACTGTAAAGAAGTGCAAAACTTTTTGCTTATTATCTTCCAGCCAGGTGTGAACCTCTTCGATTGTCTTGCCTTCATCACGCATGTTTACGGCACATTCTGTCATAATACCAAGACCAACAGTAACGGTTAAAGTGTCAACATAGTAAATTTTGCGGTCTGGAAATTCGGTTTTAAGCTCTTCTAAAGCTGTGCGGACGGCAGCAAATGTTCCAGACAATCCGCTTGAAAAGCCGATATACAGCACATCTTTGCCGCTTTCAAGAATTGGGCGACACATCTCATCCGCTTGCACGCTGGTTATTTGGGCAGTGCTGGCAGGTGCTTTTTCCCGCAAACGCCCGTAAAACGCCGCATAATCCAAATCTTGTCCTTTGGTGTACCCTGCGTATTCCTCGCCATCCACAATATAAGCAAGACTTAGCACATTTAAATTATGTTTTTCAGCATAGGCATTGCCTAAGTTAAAACACGAATCTACAACAATTTCAAAGTTCACAAAAAATCCCCCTCTTTATACCAAAGTAAAATTTTATAGTCCACTGCTTGGCGGAGCGGTCATAATGTCTGGCTTATCTGCATCTGCTGCTTTTTCCGCCACATCTTTGCCTTTTTTCTTCTTGCCGCCTAAAATGTTGCCTAAATCAAGCTTATTCGTAATTGACGGTATCATGTCAATAAGCTTGTTTACGCTGTCTTGATGTTTGATGTTGACAAGCTGGACATTGCCGTCAGTTATGACCAAAACCGCAGAAGGTTTGATTTTCGCGCCCATACCGCCAAGGGATTTTTCGTCCTTTTTGTCTTTGTCGTCGGTGCTGCCCCCTGCCATGCCAAAAGACACATCAACAAGAGGGATTATTGTGGTGTCCCCTGCCTTCATAGGCTCACCCACCACGGTTTTGCTAGAAACAAAACCCTCCATTTGCTCAAACATTTTAACCATGTTTAGGTTTAATTCTGTCGCCATATTCTACACTCCTTTTTCTTTTTAGGTTTATTATATTTTTATTATTGTTAGCTTTTATAATAGCTCTTAACCGCTTAATTTCAGGGTTGAGCCAAAGTTTTAGGGCGGGGTAAATTAGCTGCCACAGGCGAAACCCGCCTTTCGCTTGCAAATCTAGCTCTGCCGCCACTTCTTCGGTGTGGAAGTCGGCTTCCAAGTAAATGTCAAGGACTGTGGACAGCATACTGACCACCCCAAGGGCAAGCCCTGTTCTGTCTGGCTCTCCCAGCCCAAATTTGCCCCGCAATTTAAACTTTTTAGGCAAAATCCGTTTAATGAGCTTCTTGATGGTTGCCCACGACATGGAAATTATCTTTTTTATGTGGTCCTCGCCAATTTCTTCGTAAAGCCTTTTAATTTTTTTCCATTGGCTCTCACCTTTGCGCTTCTCACGTTTTTTGCGCTTGTTAACCTTGCGTTTTTGTTGCTCTTTAGCGGCATCTAGCCTTCTTCTGGTTTCATCGGTGGCGCGAACCTGTTCGGGATGTGGCTTTTCGGCTTCGGCATGGGTTTCGTCAGCTTCCCCTCCAAAGTTTAAAGGCATCTTCTTTTTGAAGCCGAAAATCCGCAGGGTCGCCTCCTCTTGGTCATCCCCCATTAAAACCTGCAAAAGCCCAGCAAACCAACTAACCTTAACTTTGTAATGATATTTTTTGTCAGCTACATTCATTTGCGCCTTAACATTATACCTTATCTTAGCAAATAATACAAGCAAAATCGTAAGCAATAAAAGACCGACCAAGCCCAATAGAACCCAGCCAATGATTATTAGGATTTGCAAGACTACAGACCAGAAGATTTACGACCCCTCCTAACCAAAATAAACGACGCTACAAACATCAAAACCAAACCGGCCCCAAAGAAAGCGCCCATAAACACAGACAATGTGAAGAAAAACTGGTAAGGCACAATATTTATAAGCAAATCAACTTGAGGGCGAAGTATCCAATAATCATTATTAAAGAAGATTTCGTGGAAAATCCACCAGGCGCGCTCCCAATTTAAAGATATTATGCCCACAAGCACTGCCAAAACAATAAAAACCGCGGCAGATGTCCATTTCCAGCCGCCCCAAAAGTGCTGCCATTTATTTTTGACAACAAAAAACGGCACAAGACACAGCAAGAAAAGCCCCATGAAGATGTTTCGCACAATAAAGGAAATGCGGGTCATGGTTTGCACATCTATCATGTGGCGGATTTCGATTTCACCGAAAAACGGGCGAACCTCCCCAGCCACAGGGATGTAAATTTGCAGGTCATCCACCCGCCCTAGCAGATAGTCTAGCATGTGGCGGGGTACCAGGTGCAAATCTGCGGGATACATTTGTACCACATTGTAGGTGTTGTTTGCGTCATACTGCCAGTAATAGAACCACATGCCAAAAGCAGGGATATGCGCCCCTGTAAGTAAGATTATGCCCAAAAGAGAGATGGCAGAAACCACCCCAGCCGTAATAAAAAGCCATTTTTTATTTTTCACGCTTCACCTGCCAAACCCAAGCCTTAAACTTCCTAAAGTCAGGTGTTTGCCCTTTATCCCAGAACGGCTCGCAAAAATCCTTAACCAAATCTGCCACGGCTTCAAAGGCTTTTTCTTCGTCTTTCGCACGCCTAACCAGGTAATATTCATCATAAAAAGGCTTATCCAATTCTTCAGCAGAAAGGACATGCATCAAATTATTATCATTTTTCCGTAAGCACAAGCAAAACTCCGCCACACAAAACCTCGTAATATAGTTATTTAATATTAATAATAGCAAATGTTTTAAGGATATGCAAGGGGTGGGCTGAAAAACTTTTAAATTTTTTTTGAAAAAATAAAAACTGCCACCTTAAAGTTAGGCGGCAGTTTAGGCTGTGCAGTAGGACTTGTTAACGCCAGAAGCTAATACGCTCTTCGGCGGGGATGTACATACCATCATCAGATGTTACATCAAAAAGGGTGTAAAATTCATCCAGATTTGACATGATGAGGTTGGCGCGCATCATTGGCGGCGGATGCACTCCCGTCATCATCATAAGCTGGGCAACCTCTTGGGACATGCGACTCGCCCAAATTCTTGCCCATTGCTCCATGGCAAGGGCTTGGTTGCCGCCTGTTCTGTCAATTAGGGTCATAATAACTTCCATTGCACCAAGGTCTGTTACAAATTCGTTTACAATTAGCACGCCATTGACGGGTGCATCTGCAAATTCCAAGGCGTTTAGGCTTTCTCTAACCCCTTCAATGCGGGCGGAGAAGTTTGCAACATCTTCTTCCATCCACCAACTGTTAATTGTGCCGTATCTGTCAAATTGTGAGCCTTGGGGGTCGAAAGCGTGGATAAATTCGTGGGCAATTACCGCACCAAAGCCGCCTAAATTCTGCTCCCTTGTGTTGTCCAAGGAAAAGAATGGGTATTGCATAATGCCAGCAGGCATGATAATTAGGTTTTGCATTGGATTGTAGAAAGCGTTTACAGTTGATGTAGGAACGCCTTCCCAAATGCTAAAGTGGTTTGCTGGATAGCCCAACATATAAATTTGGATTTCGTTGTTGAGCCTTGCTTGGCTAAACATAAATTCCACAAGATTGCCGCCTTCAGCTATTGGGCGCACTTCAAAATCAAGCTCTTCTACTGGTGTATCGGGAAAGGCGATATACGCGCCTACAGCATCCAATTTCTCAATGGACAAAGCCCTTGTTTCCTCGGTCATCCACTCAATTTCTGTAATCATCTCGCGCATCATATCGCGGATTTCTTCTGCCATTGCGGCGGCATAATCTTTCAGCTCTTGAGAGCTAAAACGCTGATAATATGCGCGGGAGAAGGTTCTCCACATGGCACTTGTAACAAAGCTCTGCCCGCGCTCTTCCAGGGTTCTGTCAAAGCCGCTGACGGGCTGACCAAACAAGGCAGACATTAGCTCGTCTGTAATACCTGTAAATTCATCATCCAACACGCCTAGCATTGGCATTAACACATACATCAAAGCCACGTCGCGTAAAACCTCGAAGTTTTCTTCTACATACAGGCTGTTTATGAAGGCGATATAATCCAAGGAGCGGGAGTAGATGTTCATTTCCATCATAAGGTCAAGGGCTTCTTCGTTAAATGATAGCGAACCTGTTGTTGAGGATGCTTCAAAAGCCTCTTCCCAAGTGATGGCAGAGGTGAACATGCCGATAAAATCTGCATTTTGTTCTGGGGTAAGGGCAACTGCGGCACGTTGTTGCTCAATGGCAAAAATTGCAGCGGCACGCTCTTGCAAATTCTCGGTTTCCCCTGCATGGTACAATGCTGTTGCCATTAGGTTTATATAAGCTTCGTGTATATGAGCAAGCTCTGGAATATCTGCATACATAGCAGTAGAGCCAAGGGTGAAGCCCGCTTCGCTGATGGTGGCTGCCCATCTGGTTGCATCCACAGCAGAATCTGGCATAAAGCCCACAGAATAATATGGAATTAGGGTGAAGTAGCCAGAAAGATAATCAGCAAGCTCCAAAAGCTCTTCGATATTCGTTGTTTCCATTACCATGTCAAAATATGGCTGAAGAAGCGCAATCGAATCTCTCCTGGTATCTGTGTCCAAAAACATATGGTAAAGCTCGCGGGCTCTCCATTCAGCAGACCCAGCGGTAAGGTTTTCGTTATTTAAAATATCAAACAAAATTTCTTCGTTTTGTTGGTTAACAAGCTCCGCCGTAACCCCGAAAGCTGAAGCCACTATATTACCTGGCGGAAACCCTTCCGTTGCCAGAAATTGGCGGTTTATATACCCAAAAAAGTTGTCCTGGACACGGTGTTGCGCAAGGGCGTAGGGTGTGCCTGGGGCAATTAAAAAGGCTGTTGCCGCCGCCATTATAAATTCCCCTGCTTGCTCGGCAGTAAGCCTAGGCAACTGGATAAGGTCTGCATCAACCATTGTTAAGTCAATCAACACAGATGCGGCAGGAATTGCCCAATATGGAATATCCAAGTTAACCCCAGTCACAAGAGAGCCGTCAAAACCAATCATGTTGTTAAGAAGCACAGCCGCCTCTGCGCCTGATATGTACGCATCAGGGAAAAAGTTGCCTGTGCTGTCCCCCAGCATAAAGCCATGGGCTTGCATACCTGCGATACCCGCCGCATTTGGGTGGGATGCATCCACGTCAGCAAAACCGCCTGCGCCGTCTGGCTGTAAGCCGAAAGCTTCCGTCACCATTGTTGCGAATTGTCCGCGGGTTACATTACCCGTCTGTGCCTGTGCAGTTACGCCCATAATCGGCGAAACCAGCATAATGCCAGCCAAAAGCACCGCACCAAAGTTTTTTAACATTTTCTTCATTGTTACCTCCTAAAATTTATTGCAAAAATCGCAAATTTGATTTTACAGCAAGTTGGCAGATTTGTCAATAGCACAAAACTTCCAACTTTGCTAAACACTTATATTTCGCCCCCCTCCCCCTGATTTTAATTTGCACCCTTAACATATACGCCCCAAATTTTAAAAAGTCTGTTACACAGTAGGCGAAGCTTGAATATTATGGGTTGAAGGTTACGAAAATAGGAGGCTATCATGTTAGACAAAAATGACGAGTGCAGGGGCTGTGCCGATTGCGTCTGTGCCGACCAACCACGAAACAGAATGTCAAACGACCAAGAAACCCAGAACCATGAGGAAATTTTGCACGTTGGCGACCTTGGCTGTGAAAACCACATCCCAGAAATGAACTTCACGGGATTTGGAAAGGCATATGTTCCCCAACAAAAGCTGTGCCGCATCTACCAAGCCACCACAGGCTTTAAAAAAGGCACAATTTTTCCAGAACTTAATATTCCTTATGAAGGGAGATGGCGAAATGAACGCTAACCGTGAAGAAGTGCTGAAAAAGCTGTCAATTGTGGATTTTATGCTGTTAGACTTAGGGCTGTACCTTAACAATAACCCAACATGCCAAAACGGACTTGCCCTCCACAACCAAGCAAGCAAAGACTCGGAAACCCTGCGCAAACAATATGAAGAAAATTTTGGACCTTTGCGCATGTGTACCGAAAACCACGCAAGCGACTGGCAATGGACAAAAAGCCCATGGCCATGGGAAAGCGAAGCCAATTTCAAGCTAAATTAGGGAGGTATAACCCATGTGGATTTACGAAAAAAAGCTACAATTTCCAGTTAAAATAACCAAACCAAACCCCCGCGCCGCCAAAGTCATCATAACCCAATATGGCGGGCCAGATGGCGAGCTTGCCGCGGCAATACGCTACCTTTCACAACGCTTCACCATGGTGACGGATAAGGCTAAGGGGATTTTGAATGATATAGGTATATGCGTATCAAAATTGCACATCTTAGAAATGGCTAATTTACAGGCTTTTTGGGCTGGCACGGATTTCGCCCCAACCAACAATCGCTATATCGCCTATCGAAAATATCGTCATACCGTTGGCGATATTTTTCTTTTCAGCAAGTATGCCTTTATGCTTTGCCTGTAGATATAAGAGCAATATCACACTATGCGTGGTTGCGTTAGGAGCGTTATCATGACTACTTTTGCAAAGTGTCATGAACCCACTTAGACACTTTCACTTCGTGCAAAGTGCCGTGGGCCCTGCGGGGCTTCTCGTTCGCCTATGGCTCTCGTAAATGCAATGCCAGTATAGCATTTTTCGCAACGAAAAACACCGCCAATCCTCATAACATTAGACGGTGTTTTTGTAATGCTTACTGGGCTGAAAAATGACTACACATAAATCAAATCAGCGTAAATCGTGTCATGCACCATAGCTTGAAAATTGTTCATACGCCCAACCCATGCCATAGGATTTTCGGCTTTGTCACGCTCCGAAACTTTGTTGGCTGGGTCTTTGCGAATGGCGGTCATCATGCTTCGTTTCCGTTGTTCAGCCTGTTCTTGAATTTCAAGGCAATGTTTATGAAGCCCTATCAACCCAAATTGTGCCGCCATAAATTTTTTATGAGCTTTCAAAAAATCATAACGTGCCAATCCCCAGCGTGTTAGCGGTGGTAATTGCTCGTCCATAATGATGTTTGGGAACAGGCATATAGTTGTTGGGTCGTTTTTATCGTTTAAGCCTACGGTATACCATAGACCATTAAAAACCCACTTGCTGTAGACCATATCCCCAACTTTTACAACTTCCATCAACTCGTCAAACTCTTCTTTCGTCTGTGGCTCATAATAAACCGTTTCACTTGTAGCCACAGGAATGTACTCTTTGCTCATTTTTTTACGCTCCCAAATTTATTTTGATACTTCCTCAAATAAATTGTAGCGCACTTGAAGCTATAGGCGCAAGGCCAAATTCCAATAAAAGCATTATTTATTTCAGCTTCTTTCTCCCCGAACAAAACGGACAACCTCGTCCGTTATTTCTGCTTTTTATTGTAGCATCCCACTCATGTCCTTCTTTACATATCCACCAAACTTTCTTATTGGAACCTGCTGTAACATCATTCGGTGTTAAGTTTCCATTTTTTGTGGGATGCCATTGCTCAGAAAGCTGGGGATTTTTGATATTAAGGCATCCCCTTTTCTCTAACAATAATGCTGATGCATTTCGCTTTTTCACTTTATGACAGTACGGACAGCCACTACCATTTGACCTATGACTAATATTGGTTTCCCATTCATGCCCTTTCGCACACAACCACCATACTTTTTTGCTTGAACGCATTGTTACATCATCAGGTGTTAAATTTCCATTTTTATTAGGATGCCATTCTTTAGAAAGTTCGGGATTTAGGGATTGTAGCGAGTTATCAGAACAAACACGATTGCCAGAACAATACGGACAACCAGTGCTATCTACTCTACTCGCTCTGCTCGCAATACTAGCTTCCCATTCATGCTCTTTTTTACATAGCCACCATACTTTCTTGCCAGAACCAGTTGTGACATCATTAGGCGTTAGGCTTCCATTTCTGGATGGATGCCATTCCTTTGCTAAGTTTGGATTTAATGTATTCAACGAGTTTTCAGAGCAAGCACGTTGCCCCGAACAAAATGGGCAACCATTACCGTTTGTAGCTCTGCTTGTTATTGTTGCATCCCATTCATGCCCTTTTTCACATACCCACCATACTTTTTTACCTGAGCCTGTAGTGACGTTATCAGGAGTTGTTTTTCCATTTTTAACAGGATGCCATTGTTTTGCGAGTTTAGGATTTAATGCTTGCAATGAATTATCTGCACAGGCACGTTTTCCCGCACAAAATGGACACCCAACACCTTTGGCTCGGTCAGCAACTCGCATTTCCCATTCATGTCCCTTTTCACATAACCACCACACTTTTTTATCAGAACCTGATTTTACCATGCTAGGCTTTATCTTTGAGTTTTTCGTTGGATGCCATTGCTTGGCAACCTCTGGATGGTTTTTCAGCAAACTATCATCTTCCACGCCTACAATGTATAAATTGTAAATATTGTTTCTATCCCTTTTGACATCTACATTGATTTCATAAGGTTTATTTGTTATGTTCTCGCTTATGTAGCCGAAACACATTTCAATAGCATCGTTTAGGTTTGATTCGGAAGGATTTTTACTGCAATAGATTACATTACCTTCGGCATAACATTTATCTAACTTTTCCCTCGATTCTCTAACCCTTAGAAGTCTAACTCCACCCTCAGCTATATTTTCCTCTTTTTTTAAGTCGGATTCTTCTTTAGTTTGATGATAAAAAAGACCATCATATTCTATGCCAAAGTTCAGACTTGGCACAAATATGTCAATTTCCCATTTATTTTCAAATTTATATCGGTTAACAGCATCTTCAAAGCTATTTTTCAGATAGTAAAAAATAGCCTGCTCTGGGAACGATGTTTGCGTTCCTTGGCTACAAATAGGGCAACCCGTTCCATTGCTTCTATTTAATACCGCAGTTTCCCACTCATGCCCTTGCTCACATTGCCACCATACTTTTTTATTCGCACCAATTGTAACATCGCTAGGCGTTAATTCCCCATTTTTACTGGGATGCCATTGACCTGCTAAATATGGGTTTAATGTTTGCAAGCAATTATCCATGCAAACTCGACGACCAGAACAGTATGGGCAACCTTGACCCATTGACCTTTTCTCAACAGATGCTTTCCATTCATGACCATTGCTACAAACCCACCATACTTTCGTATTTGTAAACAACTTCACGTTATTAGGCGTTAATTCTCCATTTTTGGTAGGATGCCACTCACTAGCCAACTCTGGATTGAGAATTTGTAAAGAGTTATCCTCAGTAGCGTACCGACCTGAACAATATGGGCATCCGTTACCTTTGATTCTGTTATGAACGGCTGTACTCCACTCATGTCCTTTATCACACAACCACCATATTTTTGTATGCGTTCCAGTTGTAATTTCGCTTGGAGTTAGTTCTCTATTCTTACTAGGATGCCATTCTTTTGCTATTTCAGGGTATAATGTTTGAAGCGAATTACCATCATAAGCTCGTTTTCCAGAACAATAAGGGCAACCACTCCCCTGCATTCTGCCATTTATAGCCGCTTCATATTCATGCCCTTTATCACACACCCACCATGCTTTTTTATTAGAAAATGCGGTAACGTCTGAAGGTGTTTTATTACCATTTTTAATAGAATGCCATTGTTTTGATAACTCTGGGTTTAAGGTCTGCAAGCAATTTTCTCTACTCGCTCTTTTGCCTGCACAAAAAGGGCAACCGCTTCCCTTTGACCTATGACCAACAGATGCTTCCCATTCATGTCCTTTACTGCAAATCCACCATACCTTTTTACTAGATTTAGGGGCTATGTCATAAGGTGTTAATTCACCATTTTTATGTGGATGCCATTGAGTAGCCAAGTCTGGGTTTTGATTTGCTAGATTTGTTTTTGCAATTTTAACATCACTCATATACACAACCCTCCAAATTATATTTTGATTTTTTCTTCCTGCGACTTTAATTCACGCCATTTTTTATGCTCCTCTTTTAACCACTCAAAGCTACCATCAGGGCTTGCTAACGCCTTATCAAGTGAGTTATGAAGATAAATGCTCATGTGATAGTATTTTATCAAAACACAGTTCTTCCCCTTCGTGATTGCTTGTCGTCTTGCGATTGCTGGGATTTGCGTAAATTGGCATTTTATCCGTTTGATAAGTTTGCATTTTCTGCAACTATGCTTACGTTCTCGTATTTCGCTATTTATTGCCTTATTGGCCCGAAATATAAGTGATTTATACGAACCTATATCATAATCCTTGTATGACATATTCTCTGCATCATCTAAAATCCTTGTAATGTAATCAAAGTAATAATAACCGTCATTATCTTCGATGAAGTAATGCCTTATCAACGCCCTATCCAATTCATCTTGATGGTCAAACAAATCAAGATGTTCCCTGCGTATAATACACCTGAAAACATCAACTACACTTTCTTCTAACTTCGCAGATTCAACCAAGGCGGGACCAAAAACCAATTCACCAGTATGATAAATATCGCCTACTGTTATTACACCTCTCATGAAAAAAGGCGGTTTAAGGTCTAACATCGCACGATAAAACGCACCAGTAAGCATTGTTATCTTGCTAAATGCTTGGTGAATTGCCAAATCTATTGAAAGCACAATGCTATCCGATAATATCGAAACATTTACCGTAAAATCTCCATACAAAACATCAAGGGCTTCTTGAACTTCAACCGAACCCCATTTTCGCAATTCTGCATCAAGTTTCTTATATGGTTTTTGGTGAGCATTAAAATTAACATTGTTATCACGAAAATATTGGCCAATGCCACATATATCCAAAAAAACAACTATTGATTTTGTATAGTTCTTCTCAATCCAATCCGCCTCTATCTGCTCGTTGATACGCTTGATAGCATTTTGTGCAGAAAAAATTTTCTCTTGTGATTTTTCCAACTTATGCTCCCCTCAATCTAAACATTCATTTCTTAATTACGATAACAGTTTCGCCTAAACATGGTTGTTTGCGGGATTCATAACAATATCACGCTAAAATATCCCTACACCCCATCATCTTCAAAAGGCCACTTTTTGCCCAACTGTCGAGCAAGTAGCGAAAAATGCTCCTTGCTCATCTGCAAAATAGCATCCACACTTGCGGAAATTTCATAATATTCATCATCAGCGACCTCGACCACCACAATACCGCTCTTGCTACCACCAGAAATATTGATACCCACTTTGCGAAGCCACGCAGCGTAACTTTCCAAAGGTTCTGCAAATTCGATTTTCTTCGTTTCTTGTCCTATCAGATAGTCTGTACTTACCTCAAAAAACTTCGCCAACTTTACCAATGTATCATTGCTAGGGCTGTCTGTACTTTCGTATCGTTGATAATTCCGTTCAGTTATGCCAAATATATTAGCCATTTGCCGTTGTGTAAGCCCTCTTTGTTTGCGTAACTCTTTTATGCGTTCACCAAAACTTGCCATATGTTTTTCACCTACCTTATTTACCTTCCGCAGGTACCTGCGGAAGGTACTGTCGAAACACGACATAAAATATTTTCCAAAAAGCTATTGACACGACATATTATCATCGTGTACAATGATTACAACATGATATGTACAAACGTGATTAACGATAATCACGAATAACTATGTTCATTATATCATGTAAAATAACGATAATCAAGGAGGAGATTCATGACGAAAGAAAGACAAGAGCGAGAAATCTTTATCCCTGTTGGGAAAGATGTGCGTAGCGAGGTTTATGTAGATGGAGTGGCGTGTATCGCCCAGTTTGTAAATCTCGCAAATATTTCACGGTTGCAAAACCCAACAGGGCAAACGCAGGGATTTTCGGGGGAAGAAATGCGGGCGATAATCGCCAAAGACGAGCGTAACCATAAGTATTACAAGGACTACATAGAACATCAAAGCCCCAAGCCCTTGCAACAGGCACAACCCCAAGAGCCAGTACAGCAAGCTGCAACCCCTAAAACCGTACTTGCTGAAAACAAAGCGAATAACAAACCCAACAAGCTAAACACAATCGACTACAGCACCCTAATGAAGCAAGAATATACCCCTTTGAAATTTTCGATAAGCGACATTCTGCCCCAAGGGCTATTCATTCTTGCAGGCGCACCGAAGATAGGCAAAAGTTGGCTGATACTGGATATGTGCCGTTCCATAGCAAGTAGTAATAATCTATGGGGTTACGACACAACGAAAAGTGACGTGTTATACATAGCTCTTGAAGATAACTATAGGCGATTGCAAGATAGGCTGAAAAAGATTGTTGCAAGCGAACCACTCACAGAACCGCTAAACCTGCACCTTTCCGTATCAGCCAAGGGCATACACGACGGATTGATAGAGCAAGTAGACGAATTTATGAAAGACAACCCCAACGCAGGATTCATCGCAATCGACACGCTGGAACACATACGCAAGGGCGAAATTGACCGCAAAGACCGTGGGTTATACTCCACAGATTACGCAGATATGCAAATACTCCGTACCATAACCAATAAATATGACGGCATAACCCTAATGCTAATCCATCACACACGCAAAATGTATGATGCAGACCCATTATTCACAGTAACAGGCTCAACAGGGCTAACTGGTGCAGTAGATGGCATTTGGGTACTGGACAAAGAAAAACGTGCTGAAAACAAGGCGGTATTATCAATCCTAAATCGTGACACCAAAGGCTACGCCTTCAAACTAGAATTAGACGAAGATAATTGCAAATGGCAATATTTGGGTGAGTGCGAACAATCCGAGAAAGATGATAACGAACGATTATCACTCGCAATAAACAGTCTTTTCATCCAAAACGATATAAACGGTACCGCTGAATGGAAAGGCAACGCCACCGCATTATGCACAGCCCTTCATAAAATAGATAACAGGCTCGCCATAACAGAGCGAACCATCAAAGGCAAGCTAGGCAACAGGGATTTGCAAGACTTGCTGAAAAAGAAGCATTGTATAGCGTATAAATATCAGGAGTTTGGAAGAAAAATTATCCTTACAAAGTCCTAATTGACATAAAGGGGTGGACGCCGTCCACCCCTAGCAACCAAGGTAAGGACGCTCGTCCTTACCTTCACAGGTACACAAGTGTACAACCATAAAATAGCGTGATATTGTGATAAAGTCTTAAAACATCAACTTTTAAGCAAGTAATCATTGTTATTGTATCATATCTAAAATATAACGAAAGGAAGTGACCTATAGCCAAAATCAATTACACAGGGATTAGAAATAAATCCTACACCAAGGCGCAGTTCAAATATATCGAAGCCCACAATGAACGCAAGCAGGAGCATTATGGCAACGAGGACATTGTAACAGAACAATCTGGCAAAAATATAATTTTTCGAGATAGCACTCAAATGACTTACGAGGACGGTTTCGCATCAAGATATGAAAATTACGAAGATGTTTTCAACAGGCTACTTGAAAGCGGTCAAATAAGTGACCATCAACTAAAAGGCAAATCTGACGGCACAGCAAAAGTTTTCGATGAAATGGTGATTTATGTAAACTCTGAATATTTTGAGGATTACTACAAATCGCAAGGATATGACAGCCCATACAGTTTCGCCCGAGCTTACTACAAAGAGGCCTATAATTTCGCAGTAAAAGAAATTGGTAGCGAGGATTACATCTTGTCGGCAATAATGCACGCAGACGAGCGACATAAGCGTTTGTCCGGTGAGCGAGATAAAGATGTGTTCACCTACCATATGCACATCACCTACATACCCATAGTCGAAAAAGAAATCCTGTGGACAAAGCGTGTTAAGGATAAATCCCTTGTTGGCACAGTCAAGGAGCGGATTAACCAAATATCCCACTCCAAAAAATGGTGGACACGCAAGAAACTTGATGAAAATGGCGATGTTGTCTACAAAGCCGATAAGCACGGCAATATCAAGCTAAACAAGGACGGCAAGCCCAAGCCCGAATTAGAAAGTGCCTACAGCGGATTACAGGACAGAATTTACCAACACATGACGGAAGCGGGGTTTCCTTCCCTAACTCGTGGCGAAAAAGGCAGTCGCAAAAAGCACCTGCACCACACGGAATATAAAGCAGAGCAAGAAGCCGAAAGAGCAAGAATGTTTGGCGAGATGGCAGAAAATAACATCAAGAAAGCGGCACAAATGCAAAACTACGCCAACAACGAAGAACAGCGAGCAAGACAAATGTGGGAAGATGCCGACATGGGCGAAGAACGCGCAAAATCAATGTGGGAGCAGGTAGACCAAGCAACTGATGAATATAACGAAGTTACCCGCATGACTGATGAAGCTATTGCTGAGTTGGTTGAGATTGAACGGTTGATTGAAGAAAAAGGCGCAGGACTTCACGAAGCCGAGCTATTAAACCCACAGGCTGTAAAAATGGCGATGGATAAAATTGTTGCGGATTATAGGGAGCAGGAGCGAAAAAGTGCCGCCCAACAATCTACGCCACCCATACGCAGACGACGACAAGACGTGCGGTAGTCGCACAAATTTCAAAGAAGGAAGGTGATTGATGCCCCAAATCAACACAAATAATGAAACATTGGGAGCAAACGCATTACAAGATATTCCAAAATATAAAACCGTCATAAGACAACCGTACAACCCCATATGCTTCATAAATGGGAGCAGTAAAACTGGAGGTGCGGATTGTATGACGGACGACACCGCCCAAGATAATCAGCAAGCCGTACACAATAAAATAGACTTGATGCTCACAGTAGAACAGAGCAACGAATTTGTAAGAGCGTTCAAAATAGGTGTGCTGAAACAGTTACATAGTAATAAATTATTATCAGATGGGCAACTAAATCAGCTTATATCGTTGCAAGAATAACAGAACGACTTGTACATCTTTGTCATTTTCGTTATAATAAATGGCGAAGATATACTATTTTTACGAGGTGAACTTATGAAGGACAAGCTACGAGTAGCCGCCTATTGCCGTGTATCAACGGACAAAGACGACCAGATTAACTCTCTGAACAGTCAACGGCAATATTTTACGGACTACATCAAAAATCGGAAAGAATGGACTTTGGTTAATGTCTATTATGATGAAGGCATATCAGGAACCTCAACGAAAAAGCGTAAAGGCTTTAATTCCATGATTGCAGAAGCAAAAATGAAAAATATTGACATTATCTTGACAAAAGAAATTAGCCGTTTCGCCCGCAACACTCTTGACAGCCTAAAATATACCAGAGAATTAAAAGACCTTGGTATAGGCGTTCTGTTCATTTCCGATAATATAAATACCCTTGACCCAGATAGTGAGCTTCGATTGACTATTATGGCATCTATCGCACAGGAAGAAAGCCGTAAAACATCCGAGCGTGTGAAATGGGGGCAAACACAGAGAATGAAAGCGGGGATAGTCTTTGGGCGTGATATGCTAGGTTATTTCGTGAAAGATGGCAAGTTGATTATTAACCATGACGAAACCGAAACAGTACGGTTGATATTTCACAAGTTTTTGAACGAAAACAAGGGTACTCATGTAATCGCAAGGGAATTGCGGGAAGCGGGACTACGCCCCAAACGAGTTAAACAATGGAGTAACGTCACCATACTGCGTATTTTGCGTAATGAAAAATATGTGGGCGACCTTCTGCAAAAAAAGACCTTTACACCAGACTATTTGACCCATGCGAAAAAATATAACCGTGGGCATGAGGATATGATATATTTGCGTGACCATCACGAGCCGATTATAGATAGAGAAATATGGGATAAGACGCAAAAGGAGCTTATTAGGCGTTCCCCGAGCGACGAACAGAAATCAAAACACAGCAACCGCTACTGGTGTAGTGGCAAATTGGTGTGCGGTGAGTGTGGCAAAAGTTTTGTTAGCCGTAAAAAGAATTTGAAAAATGGCGAAGTGTATAAGGCATGGCGTTGTTATTCGGCAGCTAATCACGGCACACGCAAAACAGACACCTACGGTGATGAAATTGGTTGCAATTCTAAAGCCATAAGTGATAAGGTGGCTCTATCCTGTGCAAAATTCGTTATTGAACATATCCGTTTCAATAAGGAAAAAATTATTAAAGAACTATCCAACGACATCAAAACTGTACTATCGCAAGACGTTACAACCATTGATGTTAAAAAGCTACATGGCAAGATAGATGATATAAACGACAAAAAAACTAAAGCAATAAATGCTATGATAGAGGGAACTATCGACAAAGATGACCTAAAGCTGATGAACGAGCGATACAATAACGACATTGCCGAAATTCAAGCCCAAATATTTGAAGCCGAAAATTCGCATAGTCTACAGCAAAATGTTGTAGCACGAATTAACGCCTGTATCGCAGAAATTCGTAGTGTCGTAAATATGAACCTTGAAGATGAAATGCTCTACCGTGAGCTTATAGAAAAAGTTGTTGTCCGTAATGACAACACCGTAGACATATTTTTGAGCTTCGTACCATTTGGGGTTAGGGTAAAATGGGATGCGTCTGGCAAGTTGGAAAAGTACAATGTGGATGTTAATATCCTCGAAGTATTAGAGGGGCAATTTTGATACATATATAGGCACGGAGGAATTGGCTCATTTGGAGATGGTTGGGGCAATGGTGACTCAGCTTACTCAAGGTGCTTCTGCTGAGGAGATGCGGAAGGCGGGGCTTGACCCTTATTATGCCGACCATGGCACTGCCATTTACCCTCAGTCGGCTGCGGGCATACCTTGGACTGCGGCTAACATTCAGTCAAAAGGCGACCCGATTACTGACCTTTATGAGAACATGGCGGCAGAGCAAAAGGCACGCAGCACTTACGAATATTTGTTGGATTTGATTGACGAGCCAGATGTTCGTGAGCCGATTAAGTTTCTGCGGGAGCGGGAAGTAGTGCATTTTCAGCGGTTTGGCGAGTGTTTGCAGGAGGTTGAAGATTACTTGGCGAGTCAGAGATATTTTTATAGAAAATAGTGTCGGCATAGGGCGGGGGGTTCCCGCCCTTTATATTAACCTTGCAACCGCCGTCAAAACGTGATATAATGTAAGCAATGACACTGCCAACATCAGATTGTGGCGTCAAATTGGCTTAACAAGCCATTACCCATACAATTAGGAGGAAATGTAATGCGAAAAAAGATTTTAGCGGGCTTTTTGGCGGTTTTAATGTTGACAGCAAGCCTAACCACCAGCCTTTTTGGCGTAACCATCAACTTTAACGGTGAAGAATTGTTATTTGACGAGGACAGCCAGCCTTTCATCCAAGAAGGCAGGACATTTTTGCCTGTCCGTGCAATTGCCGAAACCCTAGGCTTTAATGTGGACTTCGATGAGGAAACAGGCACGGTAATGATTACCAGCCCTGGCTTTGTGCCACCTCGCGCGCCTTCGTCAAATCTGCCTTCTGGCGGCTCTTTAGAAGCCGTTCTTGCTCACTTCCCACAGACCACGCAAAACACAGCCCCTCCCCTGCAACGGGGGGATGAGGGTAATATTCTGCGGGTTGCCATAGGCTCTTATTCTACGCTTAGCGGTTATTTAGGCGGTGGTGTTTTTGGTTGGGGCAGTGGCACTGATAATGCCATCGCACAAATTGCAGGAACTAATTGGAGCATCTTCTCATCAAATCAAAACCGCGCCTTTGGCAACACGGGCATCGCCACATACACCGTAAACACTGAAGAAATGTACATACATATAACCCAAAATTATAATGTGCTGTGGCATGACGGCACGCCCCTTACCCTTGACGATTTGGTTTTTGCTTATGAAACCATTGCCCACCGCGATTATACAGGGATACGCTTTACAGCCCCTGTCCAATCTGTCCGCGGGGTTTGGGCATATCATCACGGGGAAGCGGATTATATCAGCGGTCTTGTCCTGTCTGAAAACCAAAGGGAGCTAACCATCTATTTTGACGAAATGCCCCCTTCTCTTCAATACTTCTTTATGTGGTCTATACCAATGCCGCGCCACGCCTTTGAGGGCATAGAGGTTCGGGACATGGAGTATTCTGACCCTGTGCATAGAAACCCCATTGGCTGGGGTCCTTTCCGCATTGCGGGCATTATCCTCGGGGAAGCGGTGTTTTTTGAAGCCTTTGATGACTTTTTCCTAGGTGCGCCTATGCTGGACATGGTTGTGGCGGAGATTGTCCGCCCTGACATGATACCCTATGTTATGGCAGGAGGGCTTTTTGACATTGCCACAAACTTCCCTCTAAACCAAATCCAATATTATGCAGATGCCGATAATTTCCAGTTCCTTTCACAATTAAGCGGTGTTTACAGCTACTTCGCCTTTAGACTTGGGCATTATGACTGGGAAACGGGGCAAAGTGTTGTTGACCCTACCCGCCCTGCGGCAGATGTGCGCCTGCGCCATGCAATGGCATACGCCATAGACCAAGAAACAATGGCGAGGGAGCTTTGGTATGGTATGCGCTTCCCTGCAAACTCTGTAATAACCCCTTTCCATGGCGGGTATTTAGACCCTAATTTGCAGGGCTTCCCCTACGACCCGCAACGCGCCAATGAGCTTCTTGATGAGGCGGGTTTCGCTTGGGGTGATGACGGTTACAGGCTTAACCAAGCAGGTGAGCCTATGACATTAATCCTTGCAATCCACGAGCTGCCTGGCGGGATTAACCACGAAATTGCCTATCGTGTTATCCGCGATTGGTCGAATGTGGGTGTACGCGTGGAGCTTCTGGATGGGCATTTGCATGATTTTAATATGATTGTGCATCTTGCGACCCAAGACGGGCATGATGATGAGGCTGACCTGTTTTTCGGCAACTGGGTGATAGGGGCAAATCCCAATCCCGCTAGTGTATGGGGGCCAGAAATCCAGATGAATTTCTCCCGCTTCCAAAGCCCTGCCATGAACCAGGTTTTTGACAATCTAGCCTCCGTATATGCTTGGGATGACGATTTTAGGCTTGCCCAATACCGCGAAATTCAGCGGTTGTTTAATTATTATTCCCCTGCAATCATCAACAACTGGAGGGTTGACCCTGTTGCCGTAAGCAACCGAGTAACAGGCTTTACCACAGTTGTAAGCGATGAAACAACCCGCTTTGGTAGCGCGGCCTCCTGGCATTTGGTTGGCGTTACCTCCCCTGCCCCATGGGACAATTGGGCGTGGGCGACAAACACCGTATCACCGCCAGCCCCAGCCCAAGCCATAGAAAGCCCGCTGATAGGCACGTGGACGTGGGCAGGGGACAGCCGTTTCTTCATGTCTTTTGAGGGTGACGGCACAGGTCAGCGCAATTGGGAAAACCTGCATATTCCAGATGATTTTACTTGGTGGACATTAGATGATTGGCTGATGAAGGACATGGTTTCCCCTCTTGGAAATTGGGGGGATGACTGGATTTTTGACATATATGACGATGTTTTGATAATCAGCCACATGGACATTTATGGTCTTGAATTTGTGTATCTTCGCCATGATGGCGAAATTGACCTGCCGCCACCACGCGAAGCATTTAACTATAACTACTTGTTAGGGGAGTGGCGTTGGCAAGACGACCAGGAGTTTTTTATCCAGTTTAATGCTGACGGCACAGGTAGCCGCAACTGGGGTTCTGGTGGCGCAGTTGAAACTTTTGAATGGTGGGTTTTTGACTTTTTAGGCAATTTGTTGTTTATTGAGGTAGTTAACAATGCAGGCAGAATAGTTGGCGGAGATAGGTGGGATTTTACCATGGTTGATGACACATTGGTAATTGAAAATCTGGATTTCCCGAGTATTGTGTTTACCTATGTAAGACCGTAATTAATAAAAAAGCATCACCGCGGGGTGATGTTTTTTTATTGGTTGTTAGGTTTAATCGTTTCCTGTGCCTAGCAAGGCATCAAGAAGCGGATTGCTTCCGCCACCGCCGCCAGACCCAGGCAAAGGCGCGCCAGTTAAAAAATCTCTAAACATAACGCCCACCAGCTCATCTTCGCCAAATGTGCCTGATAAACGCTCCTCTATGGCTTCCCTTGCGAGAGTCATGCCATGAAAGCTTGTAATTTCCTCATAACTTAAACCAGATAATGCCGCTAAAACCTCGTTATGTAGGGTTCTGCTGTTGACGCTTCTTGCAGAGCGGTCTACCTCCAGCACCACCCGCGCCCCGAAGGCATGGGTAGAGCCATCTTGGGAAACCACACGGGTTTGCACATCTGGCACATTAACCATTTGTGTGGGAAATTGCGACAGCTGATGGTTAACAACAAAAAACACACCAACAGCCAAAATAACACCAATAACTATCAAGACGACAACAACTTGCCGCCTGTTATTTGTTTTCGCGCTCATAAATATCCTCCTGTAATTGCAAGTTTCCACAATTATACCACAGATTGACCACGGTTGCAATTCCAAATTTTTATTCCGATTCCCAGCCAGCTTTTGAAACGCCTTTTTCCAAGGCGATTTCTGCTATTAGCTTCTCAATAAGCGCGTCTTTACGCCTGCCTTGGACAATAATTGTTGCTTCAATTTCTACCTTGTTTCCGATTTCATCGGCACTTTCCAGGTTTACCAGTTGCAGTTTGGCTTCTGCCAGGCTGTCCAAAATAACAGAACGCACGTTAAATTCGTCATCTTCGGTACATGTGACAGACAGGGTATAGACATTTTCCCCGTCACCATAATTTGTCAAAGGGTGGATTTTATCGGAGATAAACCGAAAAATAATGTTTGCGGCTATCAATATGCCAGTGGCTGTTGCCGCATACGAAATAAGCCCAGTGCTTGCCAAAACACCAATTGCCGCGGTACACCAGATGGTTGCGGCGGTGCTTAACCCCTTTACATTCATGCCCTCTTTAAAAATTACGCCACCGCAGAGAAAACCAATGCCCGTCACCACCTGGGCGGCAACCCGCGTGGTGTCCTCTGCCCCCATCAGCTGGGAAAACATGGTAAACAGGCAGGCCCCCATACTAACCAAAACATTAGTACGGATGCCCACCCGATTGCTAGTTAACTGCCTTTCTAGCCCAATAAGAAAGCCGAACAAAACCGCGCTGACAGCACGAATTACAAAATCTGTAAACTCCAGAGATTATCCCCTCCCTATGTTTTTATATGTATCTGACAGCCAGCCTGAATATCAAAAGCGGCATGGTATTGCTTTTCCATGGGTATCCACATATCTTTGAATTTCTGGGCGGCTTCTGCACCGTTTCTGTTGATTATGCGGCGCATTTGCTCCTCTTGGTCAACAGCCACAAAAACCTTGATGTCATAGGCATGGGCGAGGGTCGGGTGAAAAGTGTATGCCCCTTCCACAATGGCTAATCTGCCAGGTTTTATGGCAATTTCTTCTGCAAAATCCATGGTTTTGCAATCAAATGGGCGATATTTAAAGGGTTCGCCTGCCAACAATGGCGTGAGAACTTCCTTGTTAAACCGCGTATAGTCTACATTGCCCCCAGGCTCTGCTAGTCGCTCTGGAGTGCGCAGGGGTGGGGGCAGGAAAAAATAATCCATATGCAACACAGGGCACCCATAAAGCTTGCCTAAAGATACGGCAAGGGTGGATTTTCCTGCGGCTGCATCCCCGTCAATCCCCACCAAAAAGGGTTTGCCTTCTTTTAGAGTTTGCTTAATAAGGTCCAGCAATTGTTCCCCTATCATGTGCGTGTGCCGCCTTTCCAGCCCGCTCTTTGCAGTGCCACAATCAAAATCGGGATAAGGACGATTTGAATGATTATGCCTGGTAATGCCGTCACAAATGCCCCTGTTAAAAACACTTCAAAAGAGAAAGGCGGCGTGTCTGTAAATAGGTTAAGCACCACAAGGTTGGCAATGGCAGAAGCCACACGCCCGATTATCATTGCGCCAACCAAGGACACCATTAAAAAGGGGAAAGTTTTAGGCAGCTTCCCAAAAAGGATGCCAGCCGCAATTCCATAAAATGGAAGTTCAAAGGACATGGCGATGATGACGTGAGGAAATGGCGGTGCATGACCTAGCAAAAAGGCGGTAATAGGTAGCAAAATGCCGATGATGCCTGCATATCTCGGCCCTAAGATGATGCCCGCCATAAGCACAGGCAAGTGCATGGGCAGAAGCATTGCCCCTGTCCAATGTGTGTTGCCCACAATAACAGGCAAGATGATGCCGATTGCAAAAAACAAAGCGGCAAGGACTAAATTTTGTACTGGTCTGCTCATACTAAAAATCTCCTTTACTTTCGCACCATCACGCGGCGCATCAGCTTTCGCCCTATTTTAAAGCCCAGGCGAATGGGGGCTGGTTCCATCCGTCTAGCCACACGTTTTAAGGCTTTTCGGATTTCTATATTTTGCGGGCAAACCTTTTCACATTTGCCACACATGTTGCAGTTTCGCACGCTTTTGGTTAGCATTGCGGTGGTTGTGGCATACATTGCCATGCCAGTGTAATATTTTTGGGCATAACTTGTGTTATATGCCGATAAACAGGCGGGAATATTGATGTTTTGCGGGCAAGGCAGACAATAATTGCAACCCGTGCAAGGGAATTTGTAGCCTTTGCGGAAGATTTCGCGAACCTGGTCAAAGGCTTTAAGCTCCACCTCAGTTAATGGGCGAAACTCCATAGCCGAGCGCATATTTGCCTCTATCATTTCCACCGTGTTCATGCCGCTTAGGGTCATGGTTACTTCTTCTTGGTTCCAAAGCCACCAGAAAGCCCATTCTGCAGGGTGCTTGTCCTTGTTAAGCCTTGCAAAAGCTTCCACACCTGCTTCTGGTAGACCAGTAGCAAGCCGCCCGCCAAGCAGCGGCTCCATAATAAACACGGGAATACCTTTGGCGGCAGCGGCTTTCAAGCCTGTTTCCCCTGCCTGATATTGGGGGTCGTAATAATTATACTGTATCATGCAAAAATCCCAATTATAAACCTCTAAAAGCTTGAGAAAATCGCTGCAAATACCATGGAAGGAAAAACCCGCTTGCTTAACCTCTCCCGAAGCTTTTTTCTCTGCAATCCACCTCTCAACTCCCAGGCTGACCATCTTCTCCCATTGGGCAAAGCTGGTGATATTGTGCATGAAATAGTAATCTATGTAATCGGTTTGCAGACGCTCTAACTGCTGATGAAAAAACTTATCAAAATCCTCATAGGTGTTGCACATGCCGATGGGCAACTTGGTCGATATATAAATATCCCTTCGCCTGTCGTTTTTAGCCAGGATTTCGCCTAAGGTTTCTTCGCTGTTTGGGTACACAAATGCCGTGTCAAAGAAATTTACACCGCCGTCAATTGCCCGCAAAATCATCCGCTCGGTTTCTGCAAAGTCTTTAAACCGCATACATCCAAGCCCTAAAACCGACAATTGGTTGCCGTGTTTATCTTTTTTGTACTTCACCCTACACCTCCTCAAAAATATTTTTGAAAACGTCGTACAAGCTGATTATAAGGTCAGGGAAAATGTTGACGGCAAAACTGTCTGGGGGGATTTCTTTGCCTTCTTTTTTTAACATCTCAATTTCTTCTCTGTCCAAAAGATGGTAAACGCTGTCTAATTCCAGGGTTTTGCCCTGTAAAAGATAGACCTCTACAAGAAAGTTCCTGGTGTCTACCAGCCAATATTCTTTAACGCCCGATTGCCCATAAACTTCTTTCTTGCGCCCTCTATCGCGCCAAGTGGTGCTTGGGGATAAAACCTCAATAACCAAATCTGGCGCGCCGAAGATGCCCTTTTTGCCTTCATATTTGCTTTTATCGCAAACAACAGCAAGGTCAGGAACATAGGTATTGTCATCTGACAGGAATACATCCACCCCATCCACAAAAAGTTGACATGTTTTATTGAATAAATATGGACCTAGCAATGACCCCAAATTACCTTTTGCGATATTGTGATAAATCCCTCCGCTAGGCGACATCAAAGTGATAATGCCGTCAATAATTTCCCGCTTTGGCGGGTCTTTGTAATATTCTTCTTGCTTTAACAAAGCCATAATTTACCTCCTAATAAATTCCATCGACTTTAACTGCGCATCTACATGATGGCTAAAAAACAGTAAAGCGGCGGAAGTCAGAGCGTCTAGCACATCTGCCGAAACCCTAAAATTAAAAATTTTATCAACCTGTGTGTTTAATATGTATTCCAAGGCAAGGCGGGCTTCTTCTGAAAATGGTATGCCACCGCATTTTTCACAAGTTACACCGTCTTGCCCGAAAAAATATTTCCCAGGAAATTTTTCGCCACAATTCCCGCAACTGTCGGTTATTGGAACAAAGCCTTCTTGTTGCAACAACTTGAAGGTTGCTGACGTAAAAACCAGCCAAGGGTCTGCCCCTTTGTCAAGCCGCACAAATGCTGATAAAACAAGCTTTAACACCTGACGGGCAGGCATGGCGGGCAACATCATATTATCTATGGCTTCTAGCAGGAAGTTTGCAACACAATATCCATCAAAATCAAAGCTTATGGAGGCAAAGGACTGGATTTGAGCCACTTGGGTAAGGCTTAAAAACTGCCCGCCATCATATACCACAAACTCACAAAACGCCATTTTAGGTGCTTTAAGCTTGCTTTTCATGCCGCTTGCCCCACGGGCAAAAACCCAAATTTTGCCCCGCTCTTGGGTTAAAAGCAGAAGCCGCTTGCTGTTTTCAGCAGCGTCGGCTTCCCTTAAAACCAAGCCTTTATCCTTAAATGTCGGCATCTTCACCCTCTATAAGGTCATAACCTAATCTGATGAAATTATTATAGTCTAAAAAGGCGTTAACACTGCCAGTTTCCATAAAATTCTGCCATAATATGTCTTGCATCTGACATTCCCCCCAGATGTAAAATAAATTTAGATTATGATGCCCACAATCCCATAACTTATGCTGTCAAAATTAGTCTGCTTGGAAGCCGAAATTGCGCATAAAAAAGTCCGAATCCCGCCAATTTTCCTTGATTTTGACCCACAATTGCAAATTTATCTTCTCTTCATACAGCCTTTGAATGTCCTTTCTTGCCCTTGTGCCAATTTCCTTTAGCATTGCCCCGTTTTTGCCGATTATGATGCCTTTATGGCTGTTCTTCTCGCAATAAATGGTGGCTTCAATGTCGATGATGGGCTTATCAGAGCGAACCTTCAACTGGGTGATTTCCACGGCGATGCCATGGGGAATTTCCTCCTGCAACATATACAACGCCTTCTCCCGTATCATCTCGGAAATGATGAATTTATCAGGTGCGTCCGTCATCATGTCATCTGGGAAAAATTTTGGGCCTGTTGGCAGATATTTAACGATGGTTTCCCGCAAATCTAGCAAATTCTCGCCTTTTAGTGCGGAAATTGGGAAGGTTTCGTCAAATGGACAGGCAGCGTTGTATGCCTCTGTAATGGGCAAAAGCCGCCCTTTGTCTATGGTGTCAATTTTATTAATCACCAGAAACTTTTTGCCCGAAATTTTCGCCAAGTTAGCCAAAATGTCCACATCAGCTGGGTGAATGTCGCTTTTTTCCGCAGGAGCGGTCATAAACAACACAACATCCCCGTTTTTAACGCTGTTTTCCGCCATTTTAACCATATTTTCACTTAGCTTGTCTTTTGCTGTGTGAATACCAGGCGTGTCCACAAAAATAATCTGCGCCTCATCTGTGGTGATTATGCCTTTAACGATGTTCCGCGTGGTTTGGGGCTTGTTGGTGATAATTGCCACCTTCTCCCCTAGCAATGAGTTTAAAAGGGTAGACTTGCCCACATTAGGCCTGCCCACAATGGCGGCAAAGCCCGATTTATAGGTGTTTTCCATATGTTACCTCCAGTGTAAAGCGTTTATTCCGCTGAAAAAATGTAATTATAAACCGCCTGCCCGCCGTGAGCCACGGTAAGTTCGCAATTTTCAAAGTTTTCCGTTACATATGCCTGAATTTGTGCGGTTGTGGCATCATCTGCGTCTGCTCCTGAATAGATGGTAAACATGTCATAATCTGCTGACATCATGGCGTTTACAAGCTCCGCCGCTGTAATGTTCAAGTCCTCATGGGTGCAGACGATTTTACCCTCCAAAATGCCGATAAAGTCGCCTTCTTTGACATTTTGCCCATCAAGCTCCGTATCCCGCACAGCAATGGTAATTTGCCCTGTAACCACGTCGTCTAGCCCCTCCCCCATAGCTTCCAGATTTTCCTCCATGGAATTATCTGGCAAATAATAAAACATGGCGGCAATGCCTTGAGGAATGGTCTTGCTTTCAATAACTGCCACATTACAATTTTCACAAAGATGTATTGCCTGCTGTGCCGCCAAAATAATATTTTTGTTGTTAGGCAAAATTATCACATTGTCGGCATTTAGGGCGTTTGCGGCTTTGGCTATTTCCTCGGCAGAAGGGTTCATGGTTTGCCCGCCTTCGATTATGAAGTCCACCCCAATTTCTGTGAAAATTTCTTTAAAGCCCTTACCGCTAGAAACAGCAATAACGCCAATTTCGCGCCTTTCGTTGCGGTTAGACTGGGCAAACAAGTCCACATTTTCTTTAGCGTCTAAAAAGCTGACTGCCCCATGATGCTGAAAGCGCATGTTTTCAATCTTTAGGTTGCTTAAAGGGCCGATTTCCATGGCGCGTTCCATAACAGCCCCTGGGTGGTCCGTGTGGACATGAACCTTAACAATTTCATCATCAGAAACGAGGGCAATGCTGTCGCCCATTGTATCCAAATATGCCTTGAAAGTGTCCTCTGCGTCGTCATCAAAGCCTTTTACATTTATAAAAAATTCCGTGCAATAGCCGAAAGTTATGTCCTCTGGGTTAATGGCGGCAAGAGCTGAAAAATCAGGGGCTTCCTCTACATGGTCAGAGCCTTCTGCCACAATTTGCGGGTTGCGGCTGCCAAAGCCCTGCACCATGCCCTCAAAAAACACCATAATACCCTCTCCGCCGCTGTCCACAACCCCAGCCTGTTTCAGAACAGGCAGCATGTCAGGGGTGCGCTTGAGGGTTTCGTAACCTTCTGCCATAATTTCTTTCATAAAAACACCTAAATCGTCAGTAGAATAGGCGTAATTTGTGGAAACTTCTGCCATTGCCCGCCACACAGTCAACATTGTGCCTTCTTGGGGGCGCATGACGGCTTTATAAGCAGTTTTATTGGCAGAATTTAGACCGTCAGCAAGTTCTCTAGTGCCAACGCTGGCATGACCTTCTAAAGCACGGGAAAAACCGCGGAAAAACTGGGAAAATATCACTCCGCTGTTGCCTCTGCCTCCGCGTAATGCTCCGCTTGCCGCTGCCTTTGCCACCTCATAAATATCATTTGTGTCCAGCTTTTCCACTTCCCTAGCCGCCGCAAGGGCTGTAAAGCTCATATTCGTTCCTGTATCTCCATCTGGCACAGGAAACACGTTAAGAGCGTTTATGCGCCCTTTGTGCGCCATAAGGCGGTTTGAGCCGCAAATTATCATCCGACGAAGCATAGCCCCGTCCATCTTCGTAACTTTCCCCTTAGCCATGGACTCTCAGCCCCTCTACAAAAACGTTTACGGCAGCCACATTAAGCCCGCAGGTTTCCTCAACTTTATATTTTACCGCAGACATGAGAGATTCGCAAATAGCGGTGATGTTTGTGCCATATTCAGCAATAACATGCAAATCAATGGTCAAAAGCCCGTCTTTATTGCGCAATTCTAACCCTCTGGTCATGTTTTCCATGCGAAGAAGGTGGACAATGCCATCCCTTGCAGACTTTGCCGCCATGCCCACAATTCCGTAGCACTCCATGGCGGCAAGCCCCGCAATTCGCGCCACAACACCGCTGTTAATGCTTATCGTTCCCAAGTCATTTTTTACTTTGCAAGCCATAATATCAAACCCTCTCAAAAACTAATATCCTTACATTATACCACGTCCATCACCCTCTTACAAGATGCAAATTCCACCCTTGCAAAAATAAGTCCTTTATGGTATAATACGACAAAATATTTTATAGGGAGATGGAATTATGGAAAAATCTAAACAACCGCAAAATGGGCTGGGGCTTGTAGTTTTGTTTTTGGCACTGACGGCGGGAGGCATCATTTTAAGTTGGGTTTATCTTGGGTTAATTGACCTAATACCCTTTATTTATCTGAACTTTTTGACGGTAATGGGCTTCACCATGGGTATGGCTCTTATTGTAAGCTTTGTTAAGAGGAAATTTAGCATTACAAGCGCTGTTGGGTCTGTAGCGGTGGTTTTGCTTGCTTTGCTGGTTATAAATGTGTTTCGCGGACAGTTTTGGATTGCCCTGTGGTACAACCGTTATTGGGGCTATGACATCAATGTGTTTTTGGACATAGGGTATATCTTTGAAACTATGGTCTGGCTTTTGCGTGACACATTGGAACATGGTATCAACCCTGTAGCAGAATTTTTTAGTGACTTGAGCGTCTTTAACGAATTGGGTACATGGGGGCTAGGCGGCGGTACCCTGGTAACAGGCGGTTTTTTGTGGTTTATTTGGGTTGTGGAGCTGATTGTCATTTGCTCAATGCCCCTTATTACCGCTGTTGAGCCTGTTGGCGTGTTTCTGCAAGACCGAGGGGTGCTTGCCAGAAGCCAGCCCATGCCCTATCGTTTTGCAGAATTTTCCAAAGACGAGTTGTATAGAATTGAAAGCGGGGAAACATCTGTTATTGTAGGGAAGCCCCTTATCATTACTGGCAATGGTCATCAGGTGGCGTTGCTTTATGACGGGGAGGAGCGGACTGAGTTTATTTCCATACATAAAATCCCTAAAGAGCAGGGTAAAATTTCCCCGAGAATTGCTAATGCCATGACCCACGGGCGGGCTTTGGCGGTGGTGCGCCTTACCCCAGATGCTATTGACAGCCTAATTAAGCAATTGGATGAAAAACACGGTGCAACCGCTAGTTTTGTAAGCATTGTGGACAATGAGGAAAGTGCGGATGATACGGATAAATAACGACTGGGATGACATTGTTGGCGGACAGCAGGAAATGGCATATTATCAAGCTTTGCGGCAGTTTTTAAAGGCAGAATATGCAAGCCACACCGTCTACCCGCCTATGGATGAGATTTTTTCGGCTTTGCGCCACACCCCTTACAGCGACGTTAAAGTGGTGATTTTAGGGCAAGACCCTTATATAAACCCAGGGGAGGCTCATGGCATGTCTTTTTCTGTTAATGGGGGGGTGAAAATTCCGCCGTCTTTGCGGAATATTTTTAAAGAGATACAGGATGATTTGGGCTGTGAAATTCCAGATAATGGGTATTTAATGCCCTGGGCAAAGCAGGGGGTTCTGCTTCTTAACACAGTGCTGACGGTGCGTGGGGGGCAGTCTAAATCCCACGCGGGCAAGGGTTGGGAGCAGTTTACAGACCATATAATCCACGCCCTAAGCCAGCGGGAAAAGCCTTTGGTTTTCATGCTTTGGGGCAACCTTGCCAAATCAAAATCTGCCCTTATCAACCCTCAACACCAGATATTGACAGCAACCCACCCAAGCCCTTTGGCTGGGGGGAAATTCTTTGGCTGCCGCCACTTTTCCCAGGCTAATCAATTTCTTGAAAGCGGGGGGCAAACCCCCATAAACTGGCAAATTCCGAATTTATAGGACGAATTTTGCTGTGGCTATTGCGCAAAGTTTTCCAATAGGATATAATTAATGTAGGGGCGCGCATTGTGCGCCCGCTATCCGACAAATGTGATGCTGGTGTAGGGTACGTTTGTCCATCAACGGGCGCACAATGCGCGCCCGTACAAAGTTATGGGGGGTTGCCCATGTGGTTTTTCATAATACCGCCAACAATTGTTATGGTGGCTTTGCTGGGGCTATTTTTGTCAAATGTGGCAGAACACAAAAGGTTGTCTGTCTGCTTTTCCCGTGCAAGCTTCATCCTTTTCATTGGATTGATGATTATTGTGGTTATACTCGGCATATTCGTTTCAGTCTTAATGCTATACGATATGTATCCCTTGCCCATGGTGCTTTGTTTTGCCGTTCCGTGGATTTTGGTTATACTGGGCACGGTTATATCAAACCTCGTTTACATCATAAGGTTGCGCCACAAGAAGGAAGGCATTGTTCCGCAGAAGATAGCGAATAGGGCAAACAAGTGGTTTTTGCTGATTTTGGTGGCGATTTTGTTGCTAGGAACTCCCCTTTATTGGGATTGGAATGTAAATACAAGCTCGATGGGATATAGCTTTCAGCGGACTGACCCTCGCTCTTGGTTTCTGATGGGTGCAGGGGAAGAGGACCCAAGGAGTGCAGTAAGTGTTTTGACTTTTGCAACTGCCCATCAAAGCTACCAAGTTACTAACAATAGCACCCTTTCGCCTTTTGAGGACAGAATAATAACCTTTAGGGGTCGTAACCACTTACATTTTGACGGAGAATTTTTTGAGTATTATGTACAGCATCGAAGTTTTGGCATTTGGTACGATATTATAATCATTCCCACATATGGCTATAACCATCTAATTGAGAACATATCTCGCTATGATTTTGGCAGAATAGAACGAGGTCTTGCGGGCTGGTATCACCGAGAATACGTTATAGCGGCAGCAATAATGAATATAAGAATGGTGCGCAGTGTGGGATTTATAAACAATTTTTTCCAAGTAATACGCACACCAACCCTTGCTCTGTTGGCGGTTTACGCTATATATAATCTAGCATCGCACAGAAAGTCCGCAATAACATCAACAGAGGAAAACATAAACACATAGAACCTTTAGGAGGGAAATAAAATGAAAGAAAACGCACAAAAGTTGTTGGATTATATTTATGACAGCCCCACGGCATACCACGCCACATTTAACGGGGTGGAGGAGCTGAAAAAGGCGGGCTTTGTGGAGCTTTTTGAGCGGGATGCTTGGGAGATGGAGAAGGGCGGCAAATATTTCGTCAGCAAAAATGGTTCGGCTTTTGCCGCTTGGATTGTTGGGACGGCTTGTTGTGAGCCTGCCGTGCGGGTGATTGCGGCGCATACGGACTCCCCTGCTTTTGTCATTAAGCCAAACCCTCAAATGAAAACAGGCGACCATATTAAGCTGAACACAAGCCCTTATGGCGGCATGATTTTACACACGTGGTTTGACCGTCCTTTGGCACTTGCTGGGCGGGTGCTGTTAAAATCTGACAGCTTTTTAGCCCCTGAAGAGCGGCTGATTAACATTAACCGCCCGCTGATGGTTATTCCGTCTTTGGCGATTCATCTTAACCGCGAGGTTAACAAAGGCATGGACATTAACCCACAAAACCACACCCTGCCCTTTGTTGCTATGGTAAATGAGGAGCTTGAAAAGGATGACTATTTGCTGAATTTGCTGACAGAAGAGCTGAAATGCAAAGCAGAGGATATTTTGGATTTTGACCTGACTTTATATGAATATGCCCGCAATGGTTTTGTTGGTGGCGGCAAATTTATATCCTCCCCTCGCCTTGATGATTTGTGGATGGTGCAGGCGGGGCTTGAGGCGATTTTGCAGGCTGATGGCGGCACATTTACCAAGCTTTTGTTCTGCCCAGATAATGAGGAAATTGGTTCTTTGACTGCGTGGGGGGCACACAGCCGTTTTATCCAAAGCATTTTGGAGCGCATTGTTGGGCGGGATAAATTTGACCAGGCAATGGCAAGAAGCTTCATAATTTCGGCTGATTTGGGTCATGCCCAAAACCCAAATTATGCTGATAAAGACGACCCAACAAGCCCTTCAATTATGGGCAAAGGTCCAATTGTTAAATATTCTGCCATGCAGAAATATGCCACAAATGGCTACACAGCCGCTGTTTTCAAGGGTTTGTGCGAAAAGGCAGGTGTGCCTTGCCAAGGTTATATAACCCGCTCTGATGTGCAAGGGGGCGGCACAATAGGCGCGATGATGTCTGCAAAACTGGGCTGTGCCGTGGTTGATATGGGTCTTGCTGTTCTTGGGATGCACTCCATCCGTGAGCTGGGTGCTGTAGAGGACAATGAGTATGTTCTAAAGCTGTTTAAAGCATTTTATGATAACGAGGTAAATTAATGGTTATTAACGCTATAAAAGGTGTATTCATCGGAATAGCCCTGATAATTCCAGGGCTTTCCGCCTCTACCTTCGCGGTGGTGATGAATTTATACGACAAACTTATACAATCTGTAAACGAGATACGCAAACAACCTAAAAAAAGTCTAAAATTTTTGCTGCCTATTGGAATCGGTGTGGCAATTGGCATTTTGGTGTCGGCAGGGCCTTTTCTCCATGTTATAAACTACTTCCCTTTGCCCAGTTATGCCTTTTTCATCGGGCTTGTCCTTGGCAGTGTGCCTGTGATATTCCGCAAAATGAAGCCAGGGCTTCCTAAAAAGTTTAACTTTGCTTTTTTGGTGTTAGGGCTTGGGATTATCCTGCTAATGGCGTTTTTAACCCCAAATGAGCAGATAACAACGGATTCTGTTGGGTATATACATAGCTTTCCCTATGCCGCGGCAATTTTTGGGGCGGGCTTTATCGCTTGCTTTTTAATTGCTGTGCCTGGGGTCAGCGGGTCTATGGTGCTTATCCTTATAGGTATGGCGGCTACGGTTTATGGGGCGGTTGATAATTTTGCCGAATCTATTGTCATGCTTGTTCGGGGGGAAGAAGGTGCTGTGGCTCTTGCGGGCAACTCTCTGCCTATTTTGGGGGTGTTTTTCGTAGGTGCGCTGACAGGGCTTGTCCTTGCGGCAAAGCTTATCGGTGCATTAATAAAAAAACATGAAGCTCCTGTTTACTTTGCGGTAATGGGTTTGGTTTTAGGGGCTGCTTACGTTCTTTATGACATTGGCATACACGACAATTTAACGAATACCTTTAACAGCGGCGGCGGTGCAATTGCCCGCGATTCGCTGCTCGTTGGCGCATCTTTGGCACTAGGTTATATCGCTACGGGGATAATGGGTAAAGGGCGTGTTGATAATTAAAGAAAATTTAGGCGAGTGTTGAGGACGAAGTCCGAAATCACGGGGATTGCGCAGCAAGCCCAGCTTAAATTTTTACATTATCCAACACGCACGTAAAGAGAAAAGAGGAAAAATTTAATGAAATGGACACGAACAACAATCACGACCACACCAGAGCAGATTGAGGAACTGGCGGCGGTGTTGACAATGCGCCATATAGAGGCGTTTGAAATTTTTAATCCTGTGGAACAAAACCAGCTTCTGGATGAGGGTGATTGGGATTATGTGGAAGAGGGGCTGACGTACGAAGGCCCTGCCCACATCCGTTTTTATCTGGACGAGGAAAATTCTGCATTTTTAACCCATGGGTTGGCAGATGCGGTGGCTCATCTTGGTGAAACCGAAATTATAGAGGTGGAGGACGACTGGACAGATGCCTGGCGGGAGTTTTATAAGCCCTTTAGAATTGGCGAGCGCATAATTATTCGCCCTCATTGGGAGGAATATGAAGCTTTGGCGGATGATGTGGTTTTCACCATCGACCCTGGTCATGTTTTTGGCACGGGGCAACACCAAAGCACTGCCCTTTGCATCCGCATGTTGGAAAAGTATTTACAGGGGGGCGAAACCCTTCTTGACATTGGTTGCGGAAGCGGTATTTTGTCCATAATTGCGCTGTTGTTGGGGGCAGAACATGCCACTGCCATAGACATTGACCCTGCGGCAACCAAAATGGCGCAAACCAATTTAAAGCTTAACAATATTCCAGAGGACAGGCTGACTGCCATCCACGGCAACATGATAAGTGACCCAAATTTGGTAAGCGGCGAATTTGATATTATTGTGGCGAATATTGTTGCTGATGTGATTATAAAGCTTGTACCTATTGTTAAAAATATTTTAGCACCAGGGGGCAGGTTTATTACAGGCGGTGTGATTGATGACCGTGCTGATGATGTAGAACAAGCCTTGGAAGAAGCTGGTTTTACAGTGGACAAGCACATGTTGCAGGATGGCTGGGTGACATATTATGCATCGCTTCTTTATTAGCGCATCAGACCAGGTGCAGGATTTGGTGGTGTTGACAGGGGAAAACGCAAGCCATGGCAATGTTTTGCGCCTTCGCCAAGGGGAAGAGATTGTGGTTGCTCCAGGTGACGGCGTTGATATTGTCTGCCAAGTCATCACCGTGGAAAAGCGGGAGATTACCGCCCGCGTCCTAAGAATGGCAGAAAATTTGGCAGAATTGCCCATGGAAATTACCCTCTTTCAGGCTTTGCCTAAAGGGGATAAGATGACCGACATTATCGAAAACACTGTAGAGCTTGGCATACACAGGATTGTGCCTGTGGAAACTGAGCGTTGCATAGTGCGCAATCAAAATAAAACTGCCCGCTGGGAAAAAGTGGCAGAAGCTTCTGCAAAACTTAGCCACAGGGCGTATATACCAAAAATTTCGGGGGTTTGCGGTCTTGATGATGCAATTGCCCAGGCAAATGAGCTAGACAATGCCTTTGTTTGCTACGAAGGTGAAAAAAGTCATCATTTGTCACAATATTTGCAAAACAAAAACCCGAAAACCCTAGGCTTTTTCATAGGACCAGAAGGCGGGTTTACAACTGAAGAAATTAAAAAATTTGAGAAACACAATATTGAAGTCGTTACCCTTGGTAACAGGATTTTGCGAACCATATCAGCTTCTGCCGCAGCTTTAGCGGGTATAAATTTTTATTTGGGGGTGTAGCAACATGAGCGATAAAATCAAAATTTTTGTTGTAGACGACAGCAAAATAGGGCAGGTGATGCTCTCAAAAATGTTAAGTGACGCATCTGATGATATTGAGATTATTGCCGAAACCACTACCGCTTTCGGCGCGCTGTTTATGCTGGAGGATATTAAGCCTGACATAATAATGCTAAAGCTTAATATACCTGGCGACATGGAATCCCATGATGCCCTGCGCCAAATCCGCGAAAAATGTCCGAATATTTATATTGTGCTTTGCCCAATGCCCCAAGATAGGTCTGATTTAGACGATTTTATTCGGGAAGGAAAGGCGGATAATTTCCTGCCGAAGCCAATTAAGCAAATAACATTGGAGAGGCTTTTAGCCAGATATGTTGAATACCGAAACCGAGGTAAAGAATGATTTATTTAGACCATGCCGCAACAACCCACCCTCTCGAAAGTGCGAAAGCCGCTGTGTTGCGGTCTTTTGAGGTGTTCGGCAACCCATCCTCTGCCCATAAAGCGGGGATTTTGGCAGAAAAAGAGTTAACGGCATCAAGGCAGGCTTTGGCGAAAGTTGTCGGGGCAAACCCTGGCGAAATAATCTTCACTTCAAGCGGCACAGAGGGGAACAATCTGGTGTTTTCGGGCTGTGTGCGCAAACATAAGGGGCGGCGCATTATCACCACAAAGGCTGAACATCCCTCGCTTTTAAAGCCTTTGCAAGCTTTGGAGGGCATGGATGTTTTTTACTTGCCGTTAAGCCAAGGGGGGGCTATATGCCAAACTGCCCTAAAAGACGCCCTTTCGGAGCCTACTTGCCTTGTGTCAATCCACCATGTTCACAACGAAACTGGGGTTATACAGGATATTGCCGCCATAGGGCGGATTATCAAAGAAACCAGCCCTGATACCCTGTTTCATGTGGATGCCGCCCAATCCTTCTGCAAAATACCAATAAATGTTAATGATGCCAAAATTGACCTGCTGACCACATCTGCCCATAAAATTGGCGGCTTGAGGGGGTCGGGCTTTTTATATTTGCGTGGCGGCATCCACTGCGCTTCTGCTTTGGTTGGCGGCGGGCAGGAATTTGGTCTGCGCAGCGGCACGGAAAACATGACGGGCATAATGGCATTTGCTGCTGCTGCTGAAAATTTTCAGCAAATTGATGATGGCTCGAAGTCAGCGTTTTTGGGCAATTTAGACCTTGAAGGTGTGGTTGTTAATGGGGAACACACCAGCCCCTATATACTTAACGTCAGCGTGGAAGGGGTTCGCCCAGAAGTGTTGCTGAACGCCCTAAGCGAGGAGGGCATTTGCATTTCCGCAGGGGCGGCATGTTCTGCCAACAAAAAGCAAAAGGCGGCTGCTTCTGCTGTTTTAACAGCGTATGGACTGGGGAGCAAGCGGGCAGAAACCGCTGTGCGCCTAAGCTTTGCCCATTCTAACACCCTAGAAGAGATGACGCAGGCGGCGAGGGCTTTCACACAAATTGTCACCTCATTGCGAAAGGTTCGGGGGTAGTTTCTGGTTCGTCCTGTTCTTCTGGTATTAATTCCTTGGTTTGGTCTATGCGCTCAATAGCAACCAAAAACACTTCAACCTCCAGAACCCGATGGTTTTGGGTGAAGTTTATTTGTTTTTCGATAATGTCGGGGCTTTCCCCCATTTCTTCCATGATGCGCCTTGCCGCAAGTTCTTGCCCCAGCTCCTGGGCGGCTTCGGGGGTTCGCGTGCGCATGTGGCGGGTAAGCTCGTGGTGAATCGTCACCGTCACCCCTAGGGGCATGGGCAAATCCCGCCCTAGGCTTGCGTTGTGCCTGTTTTCAATGGTTTGATAGTATGCAAAGCCGTGGGGTCTGCTGGGCAAAGTAAAATCCTGCCCGCCCACTGTGGCACTGTAAACCCTGCTTCTTTGACCTGTAAAGCTCTTTTCAGAATATGTAAGGGGTATGCTGAAATTCATGGTATAATAGACCCTTGCCCACACCTCTGCCGACGCTTGAATGTATTGAGTTGCCAGAAGCCCTTCCTCGGCTGTTTCGATGGCAAGGCGGCCGCTGACGATGGTTTCGCCTTTTGCCACCACATCCCCAGGGCGGAATAATGGCGTTCCCGCCGATGTTGCCATGTGGACGATAATGCCGTCTTTAGATGCCACAATGTCCTCTGCATCAAATTGGCGCAGAAGGGGCGCGTGGTCTATGGTTTCGTTGACTTGTATCAAGGCGCGAGTTCCAGTTATTGACAGGGAAACCCAGGCAATGTCAGCAAATTCAAGCATTAGCAAGCCCTCAACTTCACGGTAAGCCACGCCGCGGCGGGAAGAGCCAACAGAAAAGCCGTGGCTTTCCAGAAAAGTCAGCATTTCTGTCGCGTCTATCCTTTCTGTGCCTTCCACGTCAATTTGCCAGATGAAGGATGTTAGAACCACCATGCCAATGATAAACGCCAGCCCGCCAAGGGGTAAAAGGGGGCGTTTTTTTATTTTTGCGGCAAATACTGGAAAACCATGGACAGACAAGGGCGTTACTCGTGTGCTTGTTTTTTCTGCAAGCTCCCTTGCTTTCTGAAAGTCCGCCTTAGAGAGGGTCATTAAAAATTTGCCGCCCTGCCGCTCTAAATCCCACAAAATTAGCCCGCGGGAAACACATTGGCTAATGAAGCGTTCTACAGAAAACCCTGTAACTTCAACTTTTACATATCCTGCCAAAAAGTTCAAAACCTTAATGAACACCTACTTCACCTCCCACGCCACGGACTGTATCTTGCCTGCAATCATCACGCTTTCAGCGGTTATTTCTTTTAAAACCATATTTGTACCAAAAATTTTTATGCCCCCCAAAACCGTGGAAAGGCGCACGCACCCGCCAGAATATTCCAGCAAGCCCCTGTGGTTTGTCACCACAATTTCCTCATCCCCTGTCATGGCAACCGCAGGCAAGCCCAACATCACGTCCTTTGGAAGCTCCAGCGCAGAAGTTAGTTTTCGTTTTATATTATTTTTAACTATCATCAATGACAAGCCCCCAGACAATAATATCTCTAAATTTTATTCTAACTATTGCAATTTTACGCCAAATGTTGTAAAATTTGTTATTAGGGGTGAGTTTTTATGAAAATTACGGTGATACATGGTCCAAACCTTAACATGACGGGGGTTCGCCAGCCAGAAATTTATGGCACGGTCACATTTTCGGACATAACCGCCCAAATTGATAGGTTGGCGGCAGATTTGCAAATTACCCTAACCCAATTTCAAAGCAACCACGAAGGGGAGATTATCGACCGCATACAGGCTTGCCACACAGACGGCACAACGGGGATTGTGATAAACCCTGGGGCATTTACCCATTACAGCTATGCCGTGGCAGATGCCATTTCTGCCGTGGACATTCCCGCTGTGGAGGTGCATTTGTCCAATATCCACGGAAGGGAAGAGTTCCGTAGAAAATCCGTGGTTGCCCCTTATTGCATCGGGCAAATTTCTGGCTTTGGTGCAGAGGGTTACATTATGGCTATTAAATTTTTGGTAAATTATAGGAGGTAATACAATGGTTTCAGCAGGTGATTTCAAAAATGGTTTGACCATCGAATATGAAGGTTCGATTTACAGGATTGTAGAATTTCAGCATGTTAAGCCTGGTAAGGGCGCGGCTTTTGTGCGCTCTAAGCTAAAAAACATCATTACAGGGGCTGTGGTGGAAAAAACCTTCCGCCCCCAGGAAAAGATGCCCCGCGCCCAAATTGACGCTGTAGACATGCAATATTTGTATCAAGACGGCACTGTGCTTTATTTTATGGACATGGAAAGTTTTGAGCAAATGGGCGTAAACGAGGACACCGTGGGGGATGCCCTTAAATTTGTGCGGGAAAATGACATGGTTAAGGTTTTGAGCCACAATGGCAATGTTTTTGCTATTGAGCCTGAAATTATCGCTAAGCTGGCGGTTACGGAAACCGAGCCTGGTTTTGCAGGCAATACATCCTCCGGGGCAACAAAGCCCGCCACCTTAGAAACTGGCGTTACCATTAATGTGCCGCTGTTTATTAACATTGGGGATATTTTGGAAATTGACACCCGCACAGGGGAGTATAGAGGGCGCGCCTAATGGATGGTTTGCGGGAAAAGTATAACCGCGTTGCCACCCTGCCCAGATATGAAGAGCGGCTGGCAGAAACCCAAGGCGTTCTGGCAAATATTGACAGCGACATTGCCAGCCTTTTGCGGAAGTATGAAAGAGAAAAGCGGGATGTGGAGCGCATGGAGCGGGATGGGCTGTCCGCTTTCTTGTTGCGCCTTGTTGGGCGTTATGAAGATAAGCTTGAAAAGGAGCAGCAACAGGAGATTGAAGCCAAGTTGGCTTACGACAAGGCAAAAGCCCGCAGGGTTCACCTTCTGGAAGAAGAACAGAACCTTAGCAAGCGCATCTACGAACTAAAGGCAGAACAGGCAACCTTGCAGGCAGAATTTGACGCAAGGCGGAAAAAGCTGGCAGGACGTGCCACAGAGCATTGTGATGTTGTAAGCCAAATGGCAGAGGCACAGGATGCCAAAAACGCCATAAAACACATAGAGGTCACTGTCAGGAATGTTATTCGGTCTTTGGATTCTGCTAGGGGTTGGGCAACTTTTGACATGTTCACCCGCGGGGGCATTTTATCCCACATAGCAAAATATTCCCATTTAGATGAGGCAGAGGAGGCATTTTACACCCTGTCTGCCCAAATGAAAGACCTGGCAGGGCGGCTGGAAGGTATGCTTTACCTTTCCGTGCCAAGCTTTAACGCCATTTGCAGAACCGAGCGCATGGTGGATTTTTGGTTTGATAATATTTTTACGGATATGTCGGTGAAAGGTCAAATTTCTGACAATTTAAATGTTGTGGAAAATTTGGAGCGGGATTTGCATGATGCTTATAATTCCTTAACCAACAGGCTTTCGGAATTAGAAAAACAGGAGGAAGAAATCCTCCTGTCTATGGGTTGTTTGTAGGGTGAATGTTAAATTTTGGTAACTGTATGCAACTTTACATAAACCCCGCATCTGTGTATTATCTGCTTGGCTTGCGTAGGGGCGCATATTATGCGCCCGATGTCGGGCAAAGGTACTCTTCATTAACATCACATTTGTCAGACAGCGGGCGCATAATATGCGCCCCTACGGGGTGGTTATATAATCTTTTATAGAAAGTGATAAGTAATTAACGCCACAACGGCGATGCCAGTTAAAATTAGCCCCATGTTCAAGAAGCTATCAAGCTTCTTGTTTTTTTGTGGGGTTGCGGTTGTGCCAGGTTTTTTCTGCGCAATTTGCGCTGTTGTTGCGGCGGGTATATAGGCGGGGGGCGTTGTGTAATTATATTTATCCGCCAAAATATTCTGTAAACCGCGCCCGTTTATAATTCTCTCTGCTTCTTTAATGCAGTCCATCTCTCCCTGCACCGCCCCTTCCTTTAGAATAAAAATCGCTTGCTCGTACCATTTATCCCTGGTTCCTTTTAACATTACAACTTTACGGTTGCTGTCACTTTGCATAATAATGCCCCCAATCTCTCGCTATTTCCAATATATGGTAAAAGCTTGGGTATTTTTTCCATTTTTTAAACATATACAGGCAATAATTTTGTTTAAAACATATAATATAAGTAAGGAGGTGGGAAAATGGATAAAGTTGAAATTATGGTAGAAGCCGCTCAAAATCCAGAACAGGAAGGGAAAATTGCCGCAATTGCAAAAATAAAATATCGCCTGCCCGCCATTGGGCTGTATGTGGTGGAAGTGTGCCAAAACCGCCTAAATTGCCTTAAAGCGGTGGAAGGTGTAGGAAAAATTCGCACCAATTCTGTCCTTTCAACCCAGATTATTTAAATCTGGGTTGTTTTTTGTTGGATACTGATGTATAATTATTTTGAAGGGTTTAGGGTGATTTTATGAAGCGTCTGTGGCTTGGGGTTTTGGGGTTTGTGGTGGCGATGGCTGCCGCCATTTTTGCTATGCCTGAGGCTTTGGGGCTTGCGGAGCTTGGGGATTATGTTGAATATGTGCAAGCCTACAATCCTGCCGAGGACAACGAAAATGATGAATATTACACCCCCGAGCCTGATTATGCAGACTACCCATCAGAGCCTGAACCCGAATATACCCCCCAACCAGAGCCAGAACCAGAACCCTGCATAACCGAGGAAATTTACGCCTTTATGGAGCAGTTTGACGGCGAAATTGCCGTGTTTTTTGAAAATTTAGAGTCTGGTTTCACTTTTAGTTATCAAGGTGACAGAGTGTTTTTTGGGGCATCTGCCACCAAGCTGCCCTTCGCCCTGTACATCTACCTTAAAGCCGAGGAAGGGCGCACCAATCTTAACACCACTATGTATTTTACCGAGGGGGATTTTTGGGAAGGCAGCGGGTTTATACGCCACCGATATGAGTATGGGCAGGACTTCACACAGCGCAGGCTGTTGCACCTGATGCTTGCCCCTAGCGACAATATCGCCACACGCATTTTGCGCCGTCACCACGGGCTTAACAGTTATCGGGAGTTTATAACAAGCATTGGCGGAAATGCCCACTTTGTACAAAATATTACATATAGTTACCTAAGCGCCGACGAAGCAGGCTTAATAACCCGCGAAAGTTTTAATTATATACAGTCAGGCGGGCGGTATTCTCACGAATTTTTGCAGAATATGTTTGCCAACCGATACCCTTTCATCATTTCGGATTATGATGTTGCCAGCAAAAGCGGCTGGGCGGCAAGCTTTGGCGGGGGCTGGCACGACATGGCAATTGTTTTCGCGCCCTCGCCCTATACTTTGTCCTTGCTGTCGTCTTTAGACGGCACGCCTGCCGACCGCGCAAAATATGACGCAATTTCCATGTTTTTCCAGGATTTTAACCATCGGCATTTTTCGGGAGTTGAAATAGAGTCAGAGGTAATAGAGCCGACAATTATCACGGCAAGCGTTGCCCGCGCAATGATGGAAAGTTATCCTGATGCGGTGATTTTGGATGTGCGCGCACAAAGCGAATTTGACGGGGGGCATATCCCCAACGCTGTATTGTTGCCCCATAATAGAATTGAAGAACAGGCATTGGATTTTTTTGCAGATAAAAACACTGTGATTTTGGTATATTGCAGAAGCGGAAGCCGTAGCCGAGTGGCGTCAATGGCTCTGGCTGAAATGGGGTTTACAAGGGTTTATGATTTTGGCGGGATTATTGATTGGGATTATTGAGGTCTGTCATATGCTTCACCTGCACTCTAAACTGTCATCCCATGCTTGGCAGAGGATGATGTGCAGGATGGCAAATTTTGTGGTAGGGGCGCGCATTGCGCGCCCGCTGTCGGGCAAGCGTA